>Ga0209632_10002297_pt1 | contig 18413 bp, 12 predicted proteins | sample COG_10_FD_184754 | JGI IMG/M metagenome (GOLD analysis project Ga0209632, IMG submission 184754) | Pelagic Microbial community sample from North Sea - COGITO 998_met_10 (SPAdes) (version 2) | ecosystem: Environmental > Aquatic > Marine > Neritic zone/Coastal water | place: Helgoland, sampling... | reverse complement strand
GCTCATTCGATAGTGCATAATAGATCATATGATATCAATCCATATGATTGGATTAGGGCGGCTTTTGGAATCCATATTGGACCTACGCATCGTTTAGATACATTTTGGTGTTCAGCTTTAGTATCTTATATATATACAAAATTAAAGTTATTAAATGAAGATTTGGACTGGACATTGGTAAGTCCAGTAATGTTATCAGATAAATCTAATAGTCCAAAATTTAAAAATTGTATTATTAACGACGAGGTTAGAGTGCTATAATTTCAACCATTCTAATTTTATTATATTAATATATTATAGATGATAACAATTATAAATAATACAATTAAAATAAATAAAATACTTTTAGGAGGTGACTTAGGAAAAATGAGTACTGAAAGTCATGTTAATAATATTAAGCAATTAATTGAAAATAATATTAATAATGCTTTTAGTGAAAGTAATGTAACAGTTTCAAATATATATGATATATATGGTCTAAGATCAGATTTAGATGATAGTTCTAAAAATCTCAAATCTTGTAAAGTATATTCATTAATATATCAAGAATATGATAATTCTTCATATTATTATACATTTGATTTTCATTATGATACAAATAAAGATGAATATATATACATGGATGCTGGAAATGATAATTGGGCATCAGATATATGGAATGGAGTGAACGATGTTTATAAATATGATTTACTATTATCTAAACCAACTGATGAAAGACCGGTTATTAAAGAATATAAATTAAGTAAATTAGGTTCAAACTATTTAAAATCATTTGGTTTAGATATAAGTGATGGAACTATTGTTACTGATACAATGCTTGCAATGATTGGTACGGCTTTCCAGACCTGGGGATGGGAGCCAACATATCATGAATTTCATTTATTAGGGTTTATTACAAGAGAATTTAATTTAGACTTTAGTATTGACTCTCAAATTAATATAAAACTTACAAAAGACGCATCTTATAATAGACTTACATTATTCTTAGTTCCAGCTTATGTATATATGACATCTATTGCATCTTTTATTAATGATAATGATTTACTAGGTTTATTATCTTATTTGGCAAGAAATTATATTGATGATAAAATAATTATGACATTTTTAACAAAAACTTCTGATGATAATTATGATAATTTATTCGCATCACCTTTTTTAAAGTTTGATAATAAGATAAATTTAGGTGTAAGTAGAATTAATTCAAAAGAATCTAAATTTTGGTATAACTTCGGAATTAGAAATAAATCTTATTTATATAATGAAATTAAACAAACAAATTATAACTATATACCAATACTATGTTATTGTAATGATGGTAGAGCAATTGATTTAGTTTCTTTTTCTAACTATAATTTATTTATTGGAGATATGATTGATATCTCTACTGCTGTAAAAAGTTTAAAAATTGATGATACAAAAGAATATAATAATTATGATTCAATAGTAACTAGACTAAAAATTGATGGACAACCAGTTCCAAATGATTTCACTGACATTATGCAATTAAAAAAAGTGATTGCGAAACAAGCAAATGTAACTTCTGAACAAGTAGAAATTTTGTCAATTAGAGAAGGAAGTACTATAATTGAATTTAAAATTAGCATGCCAAAAAATAAAAAGTCATTAGTAAAAAATAATATTAATAAAATTTTTATTAAAAATGAAAATATTAATTTTAAAAAAGATTTAGCAAATTTAGCTGGATTTTTTGATATATATTATATCAATTTATCAGAATTAGGTGAAAGTGTTGACAAAATTGATATTGAAGAAAATAAATCAATTAAAATTAAAATTGACTAAATTTAATTAAAATTAAAATTGACTAAATTTAATATATAAATTAATTAAATTATTACATATGATAATTTAATTTTTAACTAGTTTTATAATATTATAATTATAGTTTATATATAATGCCAGATATACAATTTATTGTCACAGTACAAAATGTGAATGGTAGTAATAAGTATTTTATTAATGAAGAAAAACAATTAACTATTTTATTAGATAGAAATAATACTTATACATTTGTAAATTCAGAAAATATCAGTCATCCTTTGAAATTTAAAGATGGTAACGGAAATGAATATACAAATATAACAATTGATGGTAATTCAATTAAATTATTAGTTGATGATAATACACCATCTATTTTACAATATTATTGTGAATTTCATGAAGGAATGGGTGGATATATTAATATTGTTGCTAACTATGAAGTTAATTTTTCTAGATCTTTTAATGGTACAAAATATGATGAAGTAAGAAATATGTATGAATTCCCAAGTTCTGCAGAATCATCGGCTGGATTTTATAACACTAATACTAAAATATATTCTTTAGAGTTTCCAGATGGAGGAACAATTTCATTTAAAGCTGCAGCATTAAATGATTCAGTAGATATTAGATTTAGATTTGAAAAAGATGAATCTCCAAATAATGATTATTTATTTGATACAGGACCATATAAAATTAATTCAACAGAATTGTTAGAATATAATATAGATTTCCCACCATCACCACCAGATGGTCCAAAATATAACTCAATGTTATTATTTATTGAACAACGAGATACTCCAGTTATTATCGAAAATATACAAGTTTTTGATACAAGTAAATTGGTGATATCCGGTCCTGCAGAAATTGAAATAGATGAAAATAAATTAGAAGTTGCAAAATATGAAATAAATAAAAATCAAGTTACATGGCAACTATCCGGTGTAGATGCAAATGCATTTAGCATTTCTAATATTGGTAAAGTTACATTTAAAACTATTCCAGATGCTGAAAATCCTATAGATAACGATAAAGATAATATTTACAACTTTACAGTATTCGCAAGTCAATTAGATAAAATTGTAAGAAAAGATATTACTGTAAAAGTTAATGATGTTATAGATTATCCATTGAATGTCTTTGCAAAAAAAAATTATAAAAATGTAGAGTTATCATGGGACCACCCAGTTAATGCATCAATATCAAGAATTCAAAAATATAATATTAATATTCAACCAAAAAAAGTTTCAATTAATAATGCAGGCAATGACGAGTTAAGAGGTGATATTAGTAGTTTTGATAAAAGTGGTGAATTTATATATGTTGCATACATATCTCAGAACGAGGTTCTAGAAAATTTTAATAATATTTTTTTAGAAAAAAGAGATTTAAATTTAAACCTCATTTATAAATATTCAACTGAATATAATACTTTCAATAAAGAAATTAAAGGAATGACTGTAAAAAATAATAATATTTATTTAACAGGAAAGTATGATAATGAATTATCTCAATTATTTGTATTAAAGATATTTGATAATGGAACATCATTTGAAAAGAATTTTGAAACACTTATAAATAATAATTTTTCATCTCAAAATGAATTTATAAGTATCGAGTTAGATAATGATGATAACATATACACATATGGTTCATGGAAGGACCAAACTTCTGAAAGTGATAACATGAATCCAATTAAATTTTATGAAGATGAACCAACTAATTATACTATTGAATTTTTTGATTTATCAAATTATGAATTTGAGACATGGGGAGGTAAGGTAGAATTTATAAATGTTAACTCAAATTCTATTACAACTATAGAAGATTTTGATTATACTAAAAAATATGTGGTTTTAGATCCAACTGTTCAATGGAATATTAGATATACTTTTAATGAAGAAGCGATTGGCTTCACATTAAATAATAAAACATATGGTCCAAAACTTAATGAAACTAATATTATTTCATATCCTACAAATGATGTAGCTTTATTTAAATTTAGTAATTTAGGGGAAGAAATATGGAGACAACAGGTGGATGGCTTAGGTGATGATGATTATGTATCTTTTAATAATTTATTTATTAAAAATAATAGAATATTTACAGCATTAAATTCTATTGATAAAAATGATAATTTTAATACTAAAATTCTTTTATTAGAATGGGATACTTCTGGTAATGTAATTAAAAGATTTACATGTTATAATTCATATGATGACATATATGATATATGTTTAGATGATGAATTTAATGTTTATGCTAGTGTTAGTGTTCAAAATGTTAATAAAGGAAGTAATAAAAAAACTTCATATAATTACAATTACAATTACAATTACAATTATGATGAAAGATCTAATATTTCATACCAAGTTGTTAAATTTAAATTAAATGTAGATTCTAAAAATTTAGAGTTACAATGGAATTTAATTGAATCTGCATGGGTCAATCATTTAAAAATCGTTAATAATAAACTTATTTCTACAAGTCCTGATAGTTTAAAAGTAATTAATTTTAATGGAACTGTTGAAATTAATGTTAATTTACCAAAAGTAATTGGTTTACCTTTCAAGGAAAATGAGGAAGATGTTAATGTTTGGTCAAGTTTATACTCTCCATCATATAATACATTTTATGTATTCGGATATGAATATAAAGATTCAGATAGTACAGACAGAGATATTTATATGTATAAATTTTATAATACTATTAGTGTAGATGGAAATATAACTAATACAATAATTCCTTCATTATGGTATAATTGGGATGAGGATTATTCTTATAATTTTGAAGTTTCTGCAGTTCATAATACTGGCGAAGGTCCAAAAGGAATATCAAATAAATTTGTTTTTACAAGACCTAAAGCAGTATTAACTGGTGATATTTATGAAGGGGGTATAGTTGGAACAGAATTAACAGATTCGGACGTAGATATGTCAGTGTTATGGAAAATTTCGGAAGAATCTAATATGAAGAATTTCACATATTTAAAAAATATTAATTTTACTCAAAATAATACATATATTATACCATATGAAAATGGTAATTTTGTATCTATTCCAAAAGATATATTTGGTAATAACGAACAGTTATTTCAACTAAATTTAAAAATTAATAACATAAGCTATAAAATAGATGAAATTGTAGATAGTGATGAAGTATATTATTATTTAAAGTTATCTTCAAGATTTCAAAGTACAGATGATAATAACTTTTATACTTTAACTATGACAAATAATGATATTTTTACAGCAAGTCAATTTCCAATTCCTCACGATCAGTCATTAGTTAATTATTATATCCAAGCTATTATTACTGTAACTAGTGATAAAGAAATATATATATCAAATAGTCAAAAAATAGAAAATGTAGATGATAAAACAAATGGTCTTTTAGGAATTTTAGGCAAAATAGATTTAGATGAAACAATTGTTGCTGATATTTCTAACTTTACAGACGATGATGGTAAGGTAACATTTAGCGAATATCAATGGGAAATATCAACCGATAATAAAAATTATAAGTTAATTAATGGTGCAAAATCACCTGCTTACAAAATTCCGTGTAGCAAAATATATTATAATAAATTTTTTAGAGTAAGAGTAACAACTACTGACCCTTTTAATAATAGAGTACTACATTATTCTGATCCTGATTATTTATCTGATTTTATTGGTACAAAGCAAATAATTAAAACAACAATGTATGAAAGATTATCTACTGAAAATAAAATATTACTTAACAATGATTTAAAATCATATTATGCTAATATTTTAAATATAGATAAATCATTTATAAATATAAGTTTTGAAAATATAGATAATGATAAAATTAGTATAAATTTTAAGATTTATAATATTACAAAATCAAAAAAACAAATTGCAATAATTTTAAATGGTATAATATCAGATATTAGTGTAACGGTTGTTAAGATGATATTTAAATATTGTAATGATATTTATCTATTGAAGTTTAAAAAATTATACATTTATAATTATGGTGAAAATAAAAATATAATTGATATGAATGAAAATCAATATTTACAACTTAATATTGAAGGTGAATGTTGTGAATCTTGTTAATGAATTAAATATATTTAAAATATAATATATTTAAACCAGTAAAAGAAATTAATATAACTTTTAATAATTATGTTATGGAGACATGAAAAATGCTATGTCTGTTTAAGTAAATTTAATGCAAAAAAAGCTAGGATATTTCCTTTTTATTGTGATCATTCTATTTGTAATAATTGTTTTAAATCATGGTGTAAATATTCATTAGATAAAAATAAAATTAAATGTGGATTATGTAAGTCTAAATTAAAAAAAAAATCAATTGTAAGTACTGATATAATGACAGTAAAAATATCAAATAATGACAGTATATCATTATTTTATTGTGAAGGAAATGAATGGAAATACAATATTCAAGATTACTTTTTAAGTTATAAAAACTTTTTAAAATTAGAAATGCAAGATCATGTCCAAAAATATATAATTGAAGCACAATTTAGAAAATAATATTTATTAACTATATATGGACATCCTAAAAATAGGACTATTAGTAATATTCATTGATTCAATTTACTTATCTCTTATAAAAAACAAGTTTAATAAAATGATAAATAATATTCAAGGTTCAGATATTGAATTGAATTATCCAGCAACAATATTATGTTATTCATTACTTATATTTTGTATTAAATATTTTGTTATTGATAAAAAATTTACCAATATAGAAGCATTCTATTTAGGAATTATAATATATGGAATATACGAAACAACTAGTGCAGCAACTATAAAAAATTGGAGTAATGAAATAATTATATTAGATACACTCTGGGGAGGCATATTGTTCTTTATCATAAATATTATTTACAACACTTATATCAGGTAAATTATTATAAATAATTTCATTTGCTGGATTTCTCATATTATATTTATTAGACATTGTATAACCATATGCACCAGCTTCATCAATTAATATAAAATCATTTATATTAGTTTGTGGAATCTCTCTATTTTTACCTAAAATATCTCCAGATTCACATATAGGACCAACTATATTATATTGTTCATAATTACAGTTGTCTATTTTTGACAAATTATAAATTGGATGATATGCATCATATAATGAAGGTCTCATTAAACTATTCATTCCCGTATCTATTCCAATAAACTTATTATTTCCTTTTTCACGTACTAAATTTACCTTACTCAATAATATACCTGCTTCGGCAACTAAATATCTACCAGGTTCTATCCAAATTTCTAGCTTATCTTGATTTTCTAATTCAAGATACATATCTAAGTTTTCAAAATCTTCTATTTTTAACTTAGTGCCATAACCACCACCTAAATTTATAATATTAACTTCATACTTATTTGCATACTTCTTAAGTTTATTAAATGCATCTTTCCAATTATTAATGTTATTAATATTGCTTCCTCTATGAGAATGGAATCCATTGACTTTTATATTATTATTTTTACAAAATGTCATAACTTCATCTAATTTAGTAATTTCTAATCCAAACTTTGAATCTATTCCGTCTGTAATAACTTTAGTATTATGACCATCACCCATATTCATATCTAATCTTAATAAAATAGATTTATCTATGAAAATGTTAGTATTATTTTTTAATATATCAAAATTATCAATTGTTACAAATGTATTAACAAAATTATTTTCAAAAATAAAGATATATTCATTAATATTACAATAATTTGGTGTAAATAAAACACTAGCGTCATTAAAATTATTTTTAATATATTTAACTTCATCTATTGATACACATTCAAAACCAAAATTATTATTATAAATTTCATTTAATACTTCTAAATTATTATTTGCCTTCATTGCATAAAATTTTTTATTAATAGATTTCATACAATTCAATATATTACATTTTTCTTTTACAATATCTAAATTATATAAATAAAAATTTTGGTGATCATTATATTTTTGTAAAATAATATTTTTATTTAAATACCACCATTTATGATCATAATTAACATTTTTATTCTTTTTAAAGAATTTGTAATAAAATTCATTATATAGTTTTAAGCCATCATCATTAGGTAAAACAAATGACACACACATATTATTAGAACTAAAATGACTAATTAATAAATTATCATATTTTCTAATATTTTCAAAGATTTTATTAAATTTATCAAAATGTAGAACATTTTTACCAACAATTGAAATAATACTACATTTATTATGCATAACAACTTCATAAAATTTAGATAATTTATTTTTACAATTTTGAATTTTTTGCAAATTGGCTTCATTAGTTGTAGCCATTACTGTAAATTGTGCAGTTGTAATAATATTTACATCAATACCTTCTTGTTTAAAACATTCAAATATATGACTTACAAATCCATAATCATTCCACATATCTAAAGAAGTAATTTGAAATACAATATTATTTTGATCTATCATTAACATATATTCATTAAAATATTCATTACCAATTTTAGTATTTACTAAATTTATATCGTAGGTATTTCTAATATAAATAGGGATATTACTTCTTTGACAAGGTTTAATACAATAAGGATGTAAAACTTTTGCGCCCATGGCTGATAACTCTTGACTTAATTCATAATCGATATATTTCACAATACTTGCATCATTAATTATTGAAGGATTTGCATTATAAATTCCATTTACATCAGTCCAAATTTCTAACTTTTCAGCATTTAATTTTTCAGCTATCAGGGAAGCACTAGTATCACTTCCACCTCTACTTAATGTACATTTATAATTATCAAGAGTACTGGCTACAAAACCTTGACATATAATTATATTATTTTTATTGATTAAATTGTTAATGTAATCTGTGCAATAAAATCTTCCTTTCATGTATAAATTATCTTCTATTAAACTACTATTATTTTCAGATTTTATAAATAACTTTGAATCACCTAAAATCATATTAATATCGTATGTTTTAGCATATTCATAAAATATAGTTGATGATAAATATTCACCTACAGATAAAAGTTCATTTTTTTGTAAAAAATTATTACTATTTATAATAATTGAATTTGCTAATGTAGTCAGGTCATTTAATTGCTTTTGAATACAGTCCATATCTATATGCAAATTATTTACAAAGTTTATATGATTTAGTCTTATTTCACTAATGTAATCTAAATTATTTGAACTTAAAAATTTTAAAATTAAGTTAGTAGTATCAGATAAAGCTGATAAAACTATTACAATTTTTTTATTTTTATTTTTTTGAATTTCACTAATTATAACTTCAAAACCTTGTCTGCTAATTGATGTTCCACCAAATTTTAATACTATTGACATTAATTAATATTCAATAACTTACTATTAAATATTAATTTGAATTATCTTTATATCTATCTTATAACCTTTAATAATTTTAATTGTGATTCATCGTAATGATATCCATTAAATTTATCTATTGTTACATGAAATATTTCATCAAAAATTTGTTCTAAGTTAAAATTAACTTTCAATGCTTTGAAGCCAGGACCTCTATTTACTTCTAATAATTTTAAATCATTTGTCCCAACAGGCAAGTAATCTAATGCAAGTATTTGATAACAGCCTTTGAAATTAGGATTTCCTTCATTAAAGCAATTTAGATTATCATCAGTTATTAAATCAATACATTTTAATGCATATTCTGTAATTCTATTAGATAATTTTTTGAAATTAAAAATTTGATCTTGATAATTTAATAAATCATCTGTATAATTACTTGTATCATAATTTATATTTCTTTCCTCAGAAGCTAACGCTAGATTTGTTATGAATGAATATTTATTATTCTTATTTACACCCACACAACCATCAATATATTTATCAACTGCAAAATAAATAATTCTATTCATTAATTCATAAATTTTTATATTATTATTTATATCTTTTACAATTATAAAATAACTTCGTAAATGAACTTTTCTAGGTTCATTATCTTTTAACTTTTTTGAAATAATTGTCTTTGGTTTTAAAAATTGAGATATTGACCATTCTGTATATATACTTTCTTTTTTATACCATTCCAAAAATTGCTCATAGTATTTAATTACTTCAATACCATGACCCTGTGATCCTAAACTAGGTTTTAAAATAAATCTACTACATGTAGAAATATTACTATTTATAAAGTTTTGAATTTCAAGTAATTTTCTTGTCTTAATATTATTATTACTATCTTCATCTTTATAAATTTTAAAATTAACAAAATCAGGAATTACACTACTTTTCCTTAGATGATTATATAACATCGACTTATCTCCTAACTCAAAAATAGCTTCAGATATTTTATTTGTAACATTATAATTTTCTAAAAATGATCCTAAATATTCTAAATATAAATCTTTATCGTCTTCAGCTAAATCAGTATTTCTAATAATATAACCTAAATATAAATCAATTGGTCGATTTTTAGATATTCTTAAAATACTTCTCATATAGTTTCTTTTTTTTAATGAATTTATAATTTCAGGATATGTCTTAATTTGATTTGTACTTAAATAATATGTCTTATCAGAATAATTAGTATTAACACTATATTTTAAATCAATTACATTTTTATCATAAGATTTATTTTCTAAAATATTAAAAATATTATTAAATACATCCTTAGTGTTATATATATTCTTAAATTTTTTATAAGATTTTAATATAATTGTACTTGGATTTGTATTTATTTCTAAAACCTTAAACTTATTAGATTTTGTATAAATTGTATCTATTGCAAAAATATTAAAACAAGATTCGAAATTTTTATTAAAACATTTATAATTTTTACAAATTAATTCATCTTTATATTTCTCACCAAATATGCTAATAAACTCATCTAAAGTCTTATTAAAATTATTAAATTTTTTAGGATGTTGCTTTTTAAATTCTTTACCAGATAATGTAAATAATTTTGTATATAATTCATTTTCATAAATATTATTTTCATCTGCATGTAATAATTTTTCAAACAAATTTACATTTATCTTTTGGTCTTTTGATAATTTATCCTTAAATACTTCTTTTTTTTTCCCAATATAAAAATTAGTAATATATGCACCAAAATTATTAATATCTTTTTTTACACTACCCATAGAAGGTAATACTGCTAAATAAACTAATAAACTATTAATTTTGTAAATATTAATTTTACCATTTTTTATAATTACACAAATAAAAAAACGAATTATTGATCTTCTTCCAAATTCAGTTTCTGAATTTATTTTCTTATAATTAAAGCTCATTTCAGGAACCTTAAAACTAATTGAATCTAAAAATTCATCTATAATAATAAATTTAGATTTGAATGTATCTAAGTAAGATATAATTGTTTTTTTATAGGAATTGCTATTATCATTATGGTTAAATATGAATACTTCTTTACCAAAAGATCCATAAGGATCTTTTAATATTACATATGAATTTTCATCATATTTTCTAGATCTAACTAGATCATATAAAATTTCTATATTATTAATTACGTTTAATCTATTCAAAACTGAATATTTAGAAAAATAATTAGTATCTTTAAAATATTCACTAAAATAAATTTTATTTGTAAAAATATTATGATTTTGAGTAAAAACGCGATAGTTGAGTTGTGATTTTAATGTATTTTTAATATTAGTATTAGAAAAAACTAAACCAATTTTATCAACATTTTTTGCTTCATCATTAGTCAAATGTCTCCAACCTCTTTCTAGTAATATTGATTTAATTGTATCACCTAATAAATGAGAGTATTTTTGTTTTGTTTTTATATCTATAAAAAAACTTTTATCAATAACATCACATTCATTATTTTTTAGGTATTTCATAGACAATATAAATAAAACTAAATATAATGTTTTTCTACTAAGTGTAGCATTCACGTTTAATAAAATAATTATAATACCTAATATTAAAAGATATCTATTCATATATTATATTACATTAAAATAATTTTATTGTAATTTAATTTAAATTATTTTGATTTATTAAAATATTATTTATAAAACTATTATAAATATTAATAATTTTATTCCTTTTATCATCATCCATTTCTACTAATGGTAATCTAACAGACGATGACTCAAATAAATTTATATGATTTAATAAAACTTTTCCCGGTACTGGGTTAGATTCTATAAATAAACTTTTAATAAGTTTATGCATATGCTTATGAACTTCATAAGCAATATTATAATTATAATTAGCACACATATTATATAAATTCATCATTTCATTTGGTAGAATATTACTTAATACACTAATTGTACCACATCCCCCAATACTTGAAACAGGTATTGTCATTAAATCATCTCCAGAAAATACCTTAATGTTACAAAGTGTTCTAATTTCCATAATTTGATTAATATCACCAGATGCCTCCTTAATAGCTACAATATTATTATTATCATTATATAATTGGGCAACAGTTTCTGGTAACATATTAACTCCAGTTCTTGATGGTATATTATACAAAATAAATGGTTTATCTGCTACTAAATCATTTGAACATATAAATTTAAAATGTTCATAAATTCCCTTTTGACTCGGTTTATTATAATTTGGAACTGTAACCATCATATAGTCACAATAATTTTTTACAATTTCTGCAAAATTTAACGTATCAATTGTATTATTACCTCCAATTCCAATTATAATTTTTTTATTTGTATTTCCTAATCTATTATAAACAAATTGTACTAATTCTAATTTTTCTAATTCTCCTAATGTTGAAGATTCACTTGTTGTCCCTAATACTACCACTCCTGTTATATTACTATTCATTTGATGTTCAATTAATTTATCATAACTTTCATAATCAATTGCACCATTTAAAAAAGGTGTCATCAAAACAGTGTAAACCCCATTCTCAAAATTCATTCTTAAACAATAAAATTATTTATTGTTTAAATAAATTTATTACTTAAAATTCATTAACTTCTGATGATATAAATGTTTCAGATCCTATCCTTTTAATTAAAATTTTCCCTTGTTTTGTTATCAATTTATTTAGTTCATTAGTAGTGTTATATATTGATGCAATACATGCACTCCCACATGCTCTTGTTTCTGATTCTACACCTTTCTCGTAAGTTCTAATATATATATTTCCATTGTTTTCCAGGGTTATACTTACATTAAACCTAGTTTTAAAATATTGTTCATATTTATTATTCAAATTATTAAATAATTCATTAAGATTAAATTTACAAAATTCATTATAATTAATTTCTAATTTTCTAATTACATGAGGAACTCCAACTCTTACAAAATAGCAATTTTTATAATCATTTAATTCTAAATAATCACTATATTTTGGAGTTGAAACACTTATATAATTATTTTTAAAATATTCGTTTTTTAAAAACTTTTGTTCAATATTGAAGTTATTAATAAATTTATAATATTTACAATTATGATTCTTCATAAAATGAAAAGTTATACAACGAGATCCATTTACACACATTTCTACTAAACTACCATCTCTATTCCAATACTTCCATAAGAAGTCATAATCATTAATATCGGTAGTATACCAAATTAATCCATCAACATTAAAATTATCACATATCATTTCAATTTTGGTAGGATATTTTTCTGATACTACAAATGTATTTCCACATACAGAATATTTAGTATATTGGTTAGTATAATTACTATCATAATATCCATTTTGTTTAACCTTAATTAAATTAATATATTTAAAACATCCACTTGCAAATATATCTCTATTCTTGGCTTCATGTACTATCTTTATTTTTTCACTCGATGACTCTAAATTTAATTCATGAATTCCATAAATTTCATTTTCTCTATAACTTACAATATCATTAACATTAAAATTTAGTTTATCTGCTATAGTTTTTGCTGTTCCACTAGGTTTATCTTTTTTATGAATATGATGAGTTTCATTAATTGAAACATTCCAATCATTTGACTTTATATTTTTTAACATATTTAAAATTATTGGTATGCCATTTGAAAAATTACTTATTCTAAATACAACGTTATTTTTTGCATATTCATCTATTAACTTTTTACATTGTTCACTAAATTCACCAGTTGTTCCAATAATTACAGGTAAATTAATATTTTCATGAATTAATACACTAAATAATTTAAATGTTCCTTCGACTGATGTTACATCTACTATTACTGTATTTGTTATATTTTTTAGATTAGATAAGTCTCTATCTAAAGCTATACTTTTAATACCAAAATTATTAGATAGTTCATATATTTTAGATCCTAATTTACCAGTTGCCCCATAAATATATATTTTTTCTTTTAATTCATCTTCTAAATAAGTGTCATATAAATCAGATATTCTTTGTCCACCTATTTCCAAACCTTCGAGATTATAAAATGAAAAACTTAACCTTAAATAATTATCTAATTTACCATCTCCAGAAAATTTACTTCCTATGTGAAATTTTATTTTATTACTTTCACAAAACTTTAAAAACTTTGATGCTTTAAATGGCAATTTACACCAAATAAAATATCCTCCTGTTGGTTTTACAAATTTTAAAGATAAATTATTTGATAATTTATCACATCTACTTTTAAGGATATTCCTTGTTTTTGCAACATATTCGTCTAAATCTCCTTCATTTAAAATATTGTGAACTATTCTTGTAATAAATGGGTTAATTCCTCCACTACTATCTAATTGACCACAACTAGTTAACATTTTCATTAGATTTGGATTGCACTGTATCCATCCTAACCGTAAACTAGGTGCTAAAATTTTAGAAAATGAAGATAATGAAAAAACATTCCCTCCATAATAATAAAGTGGTGGAGGAGGTTTTTCATCAAAATAAAGCATTTGATATACTTCATCTGCTATAATATATATATTATGTTTATTACTCATTTCAATTAATCTTTTTCTTTTATTGTCACTCATTGTGACACTAGTTGGATTATGAAATGTAGGTATAGTATATAATAACTTAACTTCATCCCCATTTGATTTTAATTTTTCTTCTAATTCATTTAAATCCATGCCATCATCTTCTAAATTAATACTTTCTACTTCAAATCCAAATTCCTTAAAAATATTAATAACTAAAAAATAAGTTGGTTCTTCAACATAAACTTTTTTACACTTACTTATAAATAAAGAACTAATTAAACTGATAGCTCCTGTAACGCCATTAGTTATAAATAATTCATTATAATCTACTGACTTATCGTAATTTCTTTCAAGAAATTTAGAAAAGTCAATTCGAAATTGTTTATAACCTGGAATATCGCCATATTGTAAAACAGAATTATCTGTTAAATTATCAATTTTCAAACATGCTTTTTTAACAATATCTAACGGTAGTTCTGAATTAGATGGTTGCCCAACTCCAAAATTTACCATTACATTTGATTCAGGTACTACGTATTGCCCATATTGTATATCCATTTTTATAGATAATATAACTTAATTATTTTTAACTATTTTTAATTTAAAATACTTAAAAATACTGTTGTTTCCCTATCATATGAATATTGGAATATTTGGAGCTACTGGATTAGTTGGAAAAGAATTTTTGAAGTTATTAGATGAGAATCATTTAAATATCAAATTTAATAAGTTAAGATTATTTGCTTCAGAGTCATCGATAGGTAAAAAAATTAATTTTAGAAATAGTAATTTAATAATTGAAAACTATAATGATAAGGTATACTCCGAATTAGATGTATTAATATTATGTACATCTAGTAATGTTAGTAAAATAATAATAAATTCAGCAAAAAACTATGATTGTTTAATTATTGACAATTCAAGTGCTTTTAGATTTGATAAAGATGTACCATTAGTAGTGCCAGAAATTAATGGTCATCTAATTAAAAATAATAATATTATAGCAAATCCAAATTGTTGCACTGCATTATTAACATTAGTACTTTATCCATTACATCTTAAATATAAAATAAATAAAGTAATAGTAAGTACTTATCAATCTGCTAGTGGTGCAGGACAAAAAGGTTTAGATGAATTAGTATTAAATGCAACTGAAAGTTATCCAATTTTTGGTAGGCAATATTTATATAATGTATTTTCACATAATTCAGAAATTGATTTACATACAAGATATAATGATGAAGAACTAAAAATTATATTAGAAACTAAAAAAATATTAAATTCAGATATTAAAATTTCTGCAACTTGTGTAAGAGTACCTACAATTAGAGCTCATGCTGAAAGTATTCATATTGAATTTCAAAATGAAACAAAATTAAACGATATTAGAAATATCTTGAATAATCAATCAGGAGTAATTATAGAAGATGATATTGAAAATAATGAATTTCCAGAACCAATTAAGGTCGAAAATAAATTTGAAGTAATGGTTGGAAGAATCAGACATGACTTATCAGATGATAGTAAAAAATCAATAAATTTATTTTTGTGCGGTGATCAACTTTTAAAAGGGGCAGCATTAAATGCATATCAAATTTTAAATTTAGGTACATAAATAGATCAATTTATAAGCAAGTATTTATAAAAAATATTTTAATTTTTAATGTATTCAATTGATCTTGTACAAGATTCAATTATTTTTGATGATGTATTAACTTACATAGCAACTTTTGATGATATAAAACATTTCAGTACTGAGGGGATAAGATTTGATCCTTTATATACATCGACTGATAATAAATATATAGTTAATTGTAAATTAGGTCCTGGTGAATATGATATTAAATATGATAATGAAACTATTCATATTAAATATGATGTTGATCATAATAATCCAGTTGGTTTATCCCATATAGTTAAATGTAATGAAATTTTAACTATATCGTCGGAAAAAAGTAAAAAATATTTAGAAGATTTTATTAAAAAAGCTTATTTACACTCGCGTCCTAAAAAAAAAGATATGATAGATGTTACATTATTTAAAAATTATTGGTCAAAATTAAACAAGTTACCTAAAAGATCTATAGATACAGTTTACTTAGATAAAAAAGTAAAAGATGGAATAATTGAAGATATAGAAGATTTTATTGATGATGAAACAGTTTACAATCAATTCGGTATTCCATATAAAAGAACATATTTATTAGAAGGTACACCTGGGACAGGAAAAACATCATTAATATTTGCATTAGCTAGTAAATTAGATATGAATATATCTATATTTAATTTTGGTCCAGATGTTGATGATGCAATTTTTATGAAAGCAATATCAACATTGCCTGAAAATTCTATTTTATTATTAGAAGATGTAGATGCATTGTTTGTAAATAGAGATAGTAAGTCAAGAAGTTATATTACATTCAGTGGTATTTTAAATACATTAGATGGTGTTTCAAGAAGACACAAGTTAATAACTTTTATAACAACAAACTATGTTGATAAGTTAGATAGTGCATTATTGAGACCTGGTAGAATAGATTATATAGTTCATTTTGATCACGCGACAAAAGAACAAATAGAATCAATGTTTAATAACTTTAGACCAGATGATACTTCATTCGAAGACTTTTATAAAAAAATAAAAAATACTAAATTCACAACTGCAATTTTACAAAAATTTTTCTTTAAATATAGAAAAGAAGAATCAATTATTGATAAAGTCAAAGAATTATATAACATTAAAAATATGCATACACATAAGAGTGATGAACCACCTGCATTTATGTATAGTTAATAATTAATATTTTTATCCAGAATATTAATTATCCAAATGTACTTTCTCCAGCATATGTTACATATAAAAAATTATCATCATCTTTATATTTTTCATATAACATATTTATTGTTTGATTAGTTATAGGCATACACGACCCATTCACAAAAAAATAAAGTGCTTTATCTGATGTAAATTCAACTGAATTTATATTATATAACCTTTTTCTGATAATATAAATAAATTCAGTAACTGTTAAATCTTTTGGAACCAAGTATTTTTTTCTATCTATATCAGGTACATTATTTGATAATTTACTTTTTTCTACAATTATAGGCGCTCTATTTGGATATTTAGAAATTATTCTAGTAGCTTCATCTAATCTCTTATTATGTGAAAACTTACTTTTGAACATATTATAATTTTATAAAATAAAGTCTTTAAATAATTATAGAATTAAAATGTTATTAATAAATTATGGAAGATAAAATGTTAAATTTAATTTCAGAAATAAAAAAAGAATTAGAAAAAGGTAAAAATATAATTATAGGAGGTAATAATAAAAATAAAAGTTATATTAGAAATTCATTAAGTAAAATTCTAGCAGAAAAAAATTATGCTATATTTTATGGTATATCTCAATATAATTATCATAATAAAATTAATGGAAAGACATTAAATTATGAAAAGTTTTGGATAGAAGAGAGTAGTTCAGGTTTATTACAAAGTATTTTCGAAGATTATGAATATTATGAAATTTAACTATTAAAATGGTTAATTATCATTTGCCCTACTTCATTTGAAAAGTCTAATAATAAAATTATTTGTTGTGATAAAACCATTAATTTTGTAAGATCTGATTTTGGACTAATATCACCATACCCAACCGTACTGAAAGTTGTGAAAGAAAAGTAAAAGCAGTCTAAAAATGAGCTATCGTCTGATAATCCATTAAATTGATCTCTATATTGATAATATATTTTAGCATAAATA
>Ga0209632_10002293_pt1 | contig 18430 bp, 20 predicted proteins | sample COG_10_FD_184754 | JGI IMG/M metagenome (GOLD analysis project Ga0209632, IMG submission 184754) | Pelagic Microbial community sample from North Sea - COGITO 998_met_10 (SPAdes) (version 2) | ecosystem: Environmental > Aquatic > Marine > Neritic zone/Coastal water | place: Helgoland, sampling... | reverse complement strand
GAGCACGGTAACGGGGAGCACGGTAACGGGGAGCACGGTAACGCCCTTGTGGCGTAATCGGATAGCGCACTCGACTTCTAATCGAGGGGTTGTGGGTTCAAGTCCCACCAAGGGTATTTGGGGAGCACGGTAACGGGGAGCACGGTAACGGGGAGCACGGTAACGGGGAGCACGGTAACGGGGAGCACGGTAAATTAATTTTGTCCAATGATAGCTCAGTTGGTAGAGCGGTTGACTGTAGATCGATTGGTCGGGTGTTCAATTCACCCTCGTTGGAATCATAAATAGGCTTCGCAGCCTAATAAAGTTTATGGACAAAGTTAATTTAAAGCTTGAATAGCTCAGTTGGTCAGAGCATCCGACTGTTAATCGGGGGGTCACAGGTTCAATCCCTGTTTCGAGCGGGGCTGGCGAGCCGATTTGGTGGAGGTGAATACGCAACAGAACAAGATGTAGCTGATGATAAAGGGTAAGCAAGGATAAGATGTTCATGGGAGAACGGGATTAGTTGGCATCTGGCAACCACGGATGTGTTAGATGATAGGGGATAAATCAAGATTATGATGATAATTCAATTGATTTAGTTTATTTAAGAATGGGAAGATTTATATGAAAGGAGGACATGTTAAGAGTAGATTAATATACAAGTAATATAATTTCTTTGCCGAATTAGCTCAGTCGGTAGAGCGCAAGACTTTTAATCTTGTGGTCGTGGGTTCAAGTCCCACATTCGGCAAAAGGGAGCACGGATAAAGTTAGTTTAATAGGTAAAGCAGTCACCTCCTTAAGGTGAACATTGTGTGTTCGATACCCACAACTAAAATAAGTTGATTACCAGTATTCCCGAGCGGTCAAAGGGGCTCCTTTCAAGTGGGAGTGCAAATGCTTCGTGAGTTCAAATCTCACTGCTGGTAGATATTAATAAGAGCGGCGTCATCGTCTAATGGTTAGGACGCTGGTCTTTGAAACCAGTAATCCGGGTTCGATCCCCGGTGATGCCAGTGGGAGCACGGTAACATATCCCATATAGTCCAGTTGGTTAGGATACTCCGCTTTCACCGGAGCGACTCGGGTTCGAATCCCGATATGGGAATTTTTTTATATTTTTTCTTTGAAAAAAATAAAAAAATTTGGGTAAGTTGTTTGTTATTTTTGTTTTTGTTTATTTTCTGAGAAAATAAATAAAAATAAAAACAGATATGGTCTAGATGGTTATGACGTCGCCTTTACACGGCGAAGGTCGGGAGTTCGATTCTCCCTATCTGTATTTTTAAAATTATATTTTTATAACATATTATATAGTTGTTATAACTATGTGGCCGCTTGGTCTAGTGGTATGATTCGCCCTTTGGGTGGGCGAGGTCGGGGGTTCGATTCCCCCAGCGGCCCAATCTAAATATTTTTAGTTAAATACTTATCTAAAAATATTTCTTACATTCCATCCACATCTTCAATCCACCCCAATACTTGAGATCGCAACCAATGCCATTCTCGCCATATTTTTCTTGGAAATCAATGAGACGTTTTTCCACTTCAGCATTTGTTAGCATTTCATGTTGTCGCGTTTCCAAATAGTCATTATTTACCGCACCAGGCAATGACTTGGCACAAAAATAATTACACTCCCCGGCTTTACTGACTGCTTCCACATCATTCACCAGCATATCAATGTCTACAAAATAAACCAAAAGACAAGTATTTCCACGACGTTCATAAACAAATTTGTGGGGAATAAACTCAATACTTCCGTGAAACTTTTTCTTACACTCCTCGCTAATTCCGCGTTTAAGAGCTTTGAACGGAACTTCTCCCTGTTTTATACCTTCGCGGAGAAGCGCCATAATGAAATGTCTATCATGGAAATCTTTGTTTCTCTGTTTAGCATCTTCCACAATCTGCCTCAAAACTGACATTATATTGTTGGGGTTCCTCCAATCGCTGACAGGCTTTGTTAATTTGATATCCTTTTCCTTCGCAACCATTTTATCCATATAAGTTTTTGCGAGATATACATCTGTGAATATACTACCATCTCTACTACTAGTACTATCTTTTAACATGAACGGTTGAGAATCGCCGATTTCCCGTTGCTCATCTTTGGTAAGAGCAACACGATTTTCAACACATATATTCGCCCCGGTGTCTCCATCTCGGATAAGCCACCCAACACCAGTGACTTTTAAATCATTAATGTAACAGTAACCATCATCTCGCATCGTAACTTCACCTTCCAAGTTATTCGAACAGATAGAATTGGTGGAAAGAGAAGCCATGTTAGATTGTAGGATAAGTTTTTGATATTGTTCAAAATCTGAAAAAATAATATCAATTTAAATATGTAAACCTTGTTAAATATTTAACAAATATTTCCTGGCATTTTGGGATAAATTTCCCGTATAAGTAATGTAATTGTTTCTTTCTAAATAATATGCTGCTGCGTGAGCATTTCCTTTAAACTGTTTAATAGTCTGGGGTTCTATATTACAATAATAATCTTGGTTTGGAAACGTTGTTTGATTTTTTGATATCACTTTCATTAAACCAACTGTATTTTGCTGAATTTTAAATATATTATTAAACTGTTCGGGTTCCAATACTCGCACGTTTGGTAAGAAATCTTTCGTAAAGCTTTTTGAAAAACTACTGGAAGCGACGGTTATTCCCTTTTTCCCAAATATATTTCTAGAAGTAAAACTAAAATATGGTTTTATCCAACTTAAATTATATTTTAATATTTGCCTGTGTTCGCTGTTCTCGTTTTTATCTATTAACCCAGTAAATATATTATTTGTATGATTTGTGTTGTTTGTTATTATTGTGTTTTCATATAAACTTTGTTCAAACGTATTCATAAGAAAGGGAGCATCACAATAAGATAAATTATCTTGAATAGTTCGATCATTTAATTTCTCACCACGCATATCTGTATAGGAGATGACTGATTTATTTGGAACAATATTTCTAGAGTAATTCCATGCTATTGTAAAATCGCTTTCGGGACAAGATATAAACAATAAATTTAAAGTCGTCTTTTTAAATGCTAAATTTTTGTTTTCACCATAAAATGATTTAATCGTACATGGTACAAATGATTTCCAACCCGGTAATTTAGCGAGAATTATATCACCAATCGAATAACTATTCAAACTACTTTCCATAATTTTTTCGCCGGCGATGTTTTGACATACTTCTAAAGGAACATCTTTAAATAATTTACTTCGCGATACTATACAATATCCAGGTTTTGATTTTAGTATATTTACAGCGTTTATATCATCTCTATATTCTGGAAAAAGGGCTATGTTTTTTTTATTCACCCATATATTTACCTTTCCGTCATATATAAATTCTTTCTCGGTGTTTAATAATGAATAACATGTTATATCAATATCATTTCCACTATTGTTAAATATATTATCATCTACATCCATTGATATAAATAGTTTTGTAAAAGTTTTAAATAATTTTTAAAATTATGTATTAAAAATTATGTATTAAAAATTATGTATTAAAAATTATGTATTAAAAATTATTAATTGCGTTTATTACTTTTTACGCTTTTTTCTGCGTTTTCTGCGTTTTCTACGGGTTGTACTTTTAGATGACTTCCTCTTCTTTCTTCTGCGTCTTGTAAGCCCTTTTGTAAATTTTGTAGCTACACCTTTAATAGTATCAAGTGTCCATACAGAAAGATTTTTCGCACCACCCAAGGCAGAAATAACTACTTTACCACTTGAATCAACTAATTTATCAGCAGTCGTCGTGATAATAACAAGTCCTTTCCCGGTTTGTACAAATACGTATGCGAATAGTCCACCAGCCAGGGGAATGCGAGCTACAAATTTTCCCAATTTTTTAAGAAGTTTATTGGCATTTTTTCCTATAACTTTATTTATCAAGTTTTGCGAAGTTACACCTTTTACAGCAGAATTCAACAAATTTACTAAACTTTTTACTCCGGTTTTACCTGTTTTGAACAACATATTTATATATATATAGTAAACATAAAAATAATTAATTATAATTTTTATTTAATAAACGCAGGATATAATTACTAAATATCATTTTATTTTATTTTAAATATATATGACAAATGAGAAAACTATATTTTTTAAAGATATTTTTATTAATCAACATTATAATTTTATTTAGCTATGTAAATGTTAAAAAGAAGTCCATAAATATAAAAGGAAAAATTATGGAAAAAATAAGAAAAAGCATAAAGGAAAGAAATAATAAAAAGGAAACCGATAAAAAAGAAACTGATGAGATAGAAAAAAATACTTTAGATGAGGAAGAAACACAAACAGAAAAGATTTTTAATAATTATAAAGAAGGTTATGAAAATTTTGATAACCAAAATTCTCAGGATACAGCTCCAGATGGTGAAGATATTCAAAACAAAATAAGTAAAGAAAACGTAAAAGGTTTTTGGGATGAATCCAAAAAGGGTAAGGTGAGATGTTCTATTAAATTTAGAAAGATTTTTGAATTTATTTATATGATTTGTAGCTACATATTGTTGGCATTTTCATTTGTTTGGAATTTGATTAAAGAACCAGTTAAAAGCTTATTTAAAAGCGCATTAGGTGACTATTATACTATTTTAACAGCGCCTTTTATGGCTATATTTAAAATATATAAATTAGCCATTAAAGGTTTATTATTTATTATAAAATTACCATTTTTGTTGATAAGGCTATTATATAGAATAATTGGCAGTATAATAATCAGAGTTCTTAAAGTTTTCCCGGGTAGATGGTTTTTAGATATATTGGCTTATATCATAACAATTCCTTATTTATTTATAGTTCCCATACAAATGGCTTTATCCCCAATTACAAATGCTTTTGGTGTATTTTGTTGGAGTGATAGAGGATTGATTAACGAAATTGAAGACAATGTAAATTGGACGATAGACAATATGGAGTTAATTTTTGAAAAAGCTACAAATAATTTAAAATATTCTGCTGGTATGAATTAATAATTTGATTTTTAAAATATTTAAATAATAATCGACTAAATATTTTATGAACTATTTACAAGAAAATAATAAAATGTCTCAAAATGAAAATTTGAAAGGAATTACTCAAAGAAAAATTAATTCGAATGATTTGTTTCAAAATATTTTTGTAAATACTGAAAATATGATTACCGAAATGAAAACATTAAAAAATCAAGAAGATTTACGATTGTATAATTTATATCTTATTAAGAGTTATTTATACAACGAACGCATTTACGGTATGTTGCATGTCCAGGTTAAATTTTTTAAAAAGGCTAGAGATTATAAAAAACACATAATTCTTATTAAAGAGAAGATTAAAAAAACCCTTGAAATAAGCAATACCTCTAATAAAAACGAAGCTTTTGTTTTAATTGATCTAAGGGGTATGACCGCAAAACAATTTAGTAGAAAATTTGTAAAATTAATGGCTGAAACATTGGATGATTATCCCGATGAAATATTAAAAACTTGTTATGTTTGTGGTAATTCTACATTTATTAAATTAATGTGGCCGCTAATTAAGATGTTTGTTAAAAAGGAAACGAAGGAAAAACTTATTTTATTAACTTAATTAATCATTTAGTCAATCATTTAGTTAATCATTTAGTTATTATAAAATATATAATTATTTTATAATGAGTGAAAATAATTTAGAACTTGACATTAAGGAAGTCGGGGATACTGTTGATTTGTCTGAGCCGGAGCCGGAGCCTGAACCAGAGCCTGAACCGGAGCCTGAGCCTGAGCCTGAACCGGAGCCTGAGCCTGTGCCTGTGCCTGAGCCTGAACCGGAGCCCGAGCCTGAGCCTGAGCCTGAGCCTGTGCCTGAGCCTGTGCCCGAGCCGGTTCTTACGGAAGAACAAGAACAAAGACTTGCTAATTGGATAAATGAAGAATCAGACAGTGAAGAAGAATTTAAAAGACTTGGTGATGCTAACAAAAAATTACAAGAAAATTTGGAAAAAATACATGAACATACAAAATTAAACAAATATTTTTCCAATATGACGGAAAGGATATCTACTATTAATAATGGTAAGACAAAAAGACGTACAATATATTTTAAGAAAAAACAAAGACCAACTGTATTAAAGTCACAATTCAGAATGAAACTATTTTAAATTGATTTCTTTTTATATTATTATTTAAAATAATATAAAAAAACTTCTTACTCTCATAATAATCATGCCATACACATCCGAAATGATTTCCCAAAGAGATTCTTCTAATACCAAAAGTAGGAAGAAGCGCCGCCAAAAGCGTGAAAAACACTTTAATAGTACGCCTTTGAAGCGTTCTAGTAAACGCCATGTTCATTCTGTTCTTAAGTTCGATAATTTTATTAACGATGATAATTTCGAGTATAAAAATATTGTTGTTCCTACCAATGTAAAGGTATCGGGGTGGTATATTGATGAGGTTATTGATTATAGAGTTGAACCATCCCATGATGGTCAAGATGTATTCAAGAATGTTTTTAAAAATCCTAAGTATGGGGAAAAACATTTTAAGATTGGAAATCTTCGTGTTCTTAACGTTAAAGGTGAAATTGTAAATAATTTGTATCCAATGGCCGATAGATTTACAGATATTTACAACATCGGTTATTGCGTGACTGGTGATGCTTCAGGTCATAGTCACGTACAGTCAAATAGCTGGCAAAATTTCTGGGACACTAGACGGGGTAAGCGACATGATAAGTATTTGGTATATAAGGAGGCAAGGATGAAGGTTAGCTCTGAGTACAAGAAAAAGGAAATTGATTCTATTCATAAAATGTAAAAAAATCTGAGTATATCTTAATAAAAAAATTATAATTTATTTTTTATTTTTTATTTTTATTTTTTATTTTTATTTTTATTTTTTATTTTCATTTTTTTGATATAGGTTTAGTATGCGCATATTCTAAAAGACTTTTTCCTCCTCAACGACCAGCCTCTCCTGTGTTTTTTCATCAATCTCTGTTTTTTTACTAATCTCTCTTTTTCCATTCGTTATTTCAATCTTAAATCCCATACTATGTTTATTGTATTCTTCAACTTCGCTATCATTTAACTCGCTAACGCTCTTTGGTATATGTACACTCGAACCAGATGTCACTCTGTTTGTAAATCTAAGCTCCCATTGTGCTTTACTATAACCTTGAAACCACGGTGAATTTGAATTAGACTGTTGTTTCATAAATTTTCTACTAAACATATTATTATTTACATCTTTTTGACCAGATATAAATCCTTCATTATATGATATTTGTTCGCGGGAACTAATCAGTCGTCGAATATTTTCTCCGTTTTCATATTTTACTTTAGCCAACTTAATTTCAGCACATTTAATAGACTTATTAATACCTCTGAAATCTTTAGACAGACTTACGAGTTCTCGTTGGTAAATATTAACGAGTTCGCGAGTATTATTTCTATCTTGTTCCGCATCCCTATTTTGATACCACGCATTTTCTGATACGAAATTTCTTCGACACATTGGACATGTTGGGGCATTTATCACCCACTTGAAGAAACATTCCCAACAATATGTATGATTACATGGTGTATTTACGATATTATCTTTGTCTAATGCTGTATAACATACGGCGCAAGCCAAAGATTCTTCTTCTTCGTTAGCACCGAATGCAACCTCTTCCGTAAGAGCTCTTTCTAGATTTGCTGCGCTTGGTCCATTCCAAACCGGTATGGCATCTAACAATTCTTCTTGTTCATCTGATGAAAACATTTCCGCTATATCGGCTTCTATCTCTGCTGCTGCTTGGTCTGCTGCGACTGTTTGGTCTGCTGCGGCTGCTTGGTCTGCTGCGGCTGCTTGGTCTAGCGGGACAGGTTCAATTTCAGGAATGTTCTCAATGGGTTCAGCTACCTTTTCCTCCATGAGGGATGCGTCCTGTACTTTTTCTTCATTATTTGAACTTGACATTTTTTAAAGTTGGTGTGTGTGTGGTTTTGTTGCATACTGTCGCAACAGTAGAAATACTAATCAATTTAAATTGAATACTTTCGATATAAAATGAACACCACTATAAACATATATAAACATGTCTAACATGAAAATTCATATCCCCACTCAACGCAGTGTTTCGCCTATTATTACATTTAATAAACGCTCAAGTAAAAGTGTATATGACTGGATTGACAGAAACCAGCTTGATTATACATTATTCAATAATATTATACGTGACAATAGACTTTCAACTCAAGAGTTTATTGAAATGTATAATAATCGTTCACGTAATGAAGAACTTCCTGAAAATGTTTTTAAGCATTTCATTAAGGTTATTAATTCAAACCAACATACATATTGGGGTGTCGGTCCTTTCATTAAAAAGGGTTCTACGTGGAAAATCATGATGCGAGATGACATTCGCCTTTTAGAGCCAAATAATAATCAAGTAATTCTTTTTGATGCTTCTACACAGACGGAATGAGTATCAATATCTAACCCAAAAACTTCTTAGTGAGCCAGCCCAATAAGCGTTAGAACGATTTGATTGTGGTCCATTGTAACCTGCTGCTGGTATATCTCTAGTGTCTAAATTATTTAATGTATTTGTAGTATTATTTTGACTCGTTATTTGATTTATATGTTGTTTTCTTTTTTCTTCTTGGTTTTTACATGAATTATTTATATTATTTAATTTATGTACTATATTGTCAAGTTCGCTACAAATTTGAGATACTTCCATATTATTATTGTTATTTGTATTCATATATAGATAATGTAGAGTTATGTTTATTTTATTTTTTTATTTATTTTTTTTCAGGGAAAAAAATAAATAAATAAAAAATTAGACAAATTCTGCTAATTTCATGGGGTCGAAAATACCATTTTTGGGTGGCCCATATTTCTCAACATAATATAAATAACGCATATCAATCGTGGCGGATGTTGTAACAGAAATCATAATACCAGTAGATGGGTTAACTACTTTTGGTTTTAATTCATTTCTTATTTGTTCAGCTATTGTATTTACTTGTACTTTTAAATTTTCATTGTCCATAAATAATAACAATCCACGATTTACTACACCAAGAGAAGACAACGCAAACGACGCAATAAGCTCATTATCTGTCCACAGATCTCTGTTGGAATTTGGTTGCGGGGCATACAAAGATATATTACTAATATCTTGTAAATATAATGTATTATTTGTATTACCTATCTTATTATTAATTCTTGGTTTTATCTTTTCTTCAATTTCACCTTCTAAAAACGGCTCTGTATATTTTGTTAAAAGGTCTCTTAAATAAAATCCCAATAGATTTGATATATTTCCACCTTCTGTTCCACCTACTCCTCCACCTATAACAATTGTTATATTTGGCGCTGTTTCACTAGCTGTTGTCGCTCTCATTTTAACAGTGAATGTTGGGTCTTCTCCGCCAAATTCTTCTTCCGTCTCTGTTAAATTTGGTACAATACCATTTCCCTGTAATCCTTCACCCAATGAAGCTCCAAATGTATTATTTGTAACTTGATTACTCATGCTTAATAAATAATACATTTAAAAAAAAATTATCTAACGACCATATTGAATGCGTGTTTTCCCGCTGCTTTATTTATGACATTAATAAGCTTTTTATTTTTATCTGTTAAAACTTTTATTTTTTTTTCAAGAAATTCATTTTTTCTATGTGTTCTTAAAAGTTTATATGATAATGAATTAACACTTCTCTTTTTTAATTTATTTATTGTTCCTTCATTTTCATATCTTTTTTTTTCGTCATCTGTTCTTGAATTAAAAAAAGTATAATTTTTAATATTGTTAAAACTAAAATTAACATATGGTTTAATGTTTTTACTATATATATTGTTATGTAATACAGTTTTAATTACATCATTTTCTTCTTTACTACTAAATTCATTTGTGTAAAAATTCATGAGTTTTATAAGTTCGTTATAAGTTAATTCGTCGAAAGATAGTTTATCTTCTAAATAACCTTTTAGAATATGAAGAAAAAAAATCGTGAATTCTCCATAGAACTTATTTTCATCAGTATTGATAACATTTTTATCTACGAATTTTTCAAATGAATTAGCATTCTCACCTGAAGAAGAAAAGCAAACAATGTCTGTCATATTTGTATTGTCTTTTTTAACATACTCTGTACATGTGTAATCTTTAACATTGTAAGAATATTTTAAATCACACATTGTTCCTGAGTTACAACAATCAAACACCAAACATATCCTACATTTAAACTTTTTTAAGAGAGAATTAAATAAATCATCCGATATATAACTGATTTGCCAATCTTGTGGTAAGAAAACTTCATCTTTTTTGTCTTTTTCGTCATTGTTTGAATCGGGTATGGAGGAACCATGTCCGCTAAAGTACATAAATAAGAAATCCTCTGAAGTTAATTCACTTGCCAATAATTTTATATGTTTTATTATGTTAAAAAAACTGGCTGCTTGTTTATATTCTGGTGAATCACTTAATATCATTAAGTCTGATTCTCTGACGTTACAATAATTTATTAAAAAATCTTTCATTATTTTTACATCATTAATCGGCGAACTTAATCTATATTTATTGCTTTTTAAATAATTAACTCCTACTAATAAAGATTTGAAAACCATTGTATATAATAAATTTGTATTTTAATTTTAAATTTGTATTTTAATTTTAAATTTGTATTTTAAAATTAAATTTGTATTTTAAAATTAAATTTTGTATTTTAATATGATATTATTTTTAAATTTAAGATAATTTTGTTAATGGGAAATGTTTTTTTATATTTTTAGCATATTTGTTGCTTAAGTTACCAGATGGGTCGAAAAAAGATATGTTTTGTATAACATAATCAGCACATAACCCCTGTTTTTTATAAGGATAGACCATATCGGATGCGTCTACTATATTACCCGGCAATACGATACCACTATTATTTGTTTGTACTGAATTAAATTGTGTATTTTTTCCTTGTAATGTTGCTCTAACATTTTTTCTAGCATTTGATTCTCTTGTACCTTCGATATCTGCCATTTGAAAATCAATGAAATTACCCTGAATGTCGTGAAAATTAGAAACACTAAATTCGTCTGTCTTGTTATCTAAATAAGTATCGAAGCATTCCTTATTATCCGTAGAATTTTCTTTTTTACATTCATAAAAGCCATTTACAACATTCATAAATGTTTCATAATTTTTGGCATTTCGTATATTGCCATTTTTATCTAAACAAATATCGTTTGATGTCGCTCTTGCCTTAAATATAGCTTTATTTCTTTTATTTTTGATTCGTTCACTCTGTGATATAGGCTCAAATGATTTACCAAACATTGAATTCATTTTATATTTAATATTATAAGATAAATTTAATATACAAAAAATTTTAATATACAAAACTATTAAAATATTTTTATAAGTTGAGTTTATTTATAAGTTAAGTTTTACTCTCCATACGTGACCATCAAATGTTGTTGAACTATTTGCTCCAATTCCCTCCGCACCATCTTCCATTGTATGGTATAAGTCTGTTCCAGTCATCATTAAATTTGGTGTTGTATCAACAGTCGCTCCATGATATGTGTCATAACCATTACCCGTAACAAGATTTTCAGCACTTGATGAACTATGATAAACCTTCGCCTCACTCTGATGAGAAATCCATCTATATTTTGGCTGATAAAATATTTTTCTGATATCTTGTGTACCTATACCATTCGTTGAACTCTGTCCCACGCCACTTAAGTCGTTATTTCCATACATTCTTTGTGGATTTGAAATATTCGGGTCAATAGATAAACTTACTCTGGGTCTAAAATAAAATGATATAGTATCTCCACTTCTAAACGGTAATCTTCTTGGTCTACATTGTGTTGGGTCTAGATTTCCTCCGTCCATATCCGTTCCCCCTGACACGTCCACTGCTGAAACATCTAAATTAATATCATTTGTTGAAAGGTCAAAACGCGCGGGGTCTGTTCCTATCAATCCTTCATAAAGTGCTAACAATAATGGATTAATAATACCATTGCTTTTTTCTATTGGGTCAAATCTATCATATTCAGAATTTGTTGGATGGTCAATGCTTAAATTCGCACCCGATATATCTACTTCACCAGCTGTTCCCGAACCACGGAGACCATATAAATCTGGATCATTTGTAAATAATTTATTAGATATCTGTGATTGAATGTTACTGTTTGAAATATCTGCCATAATTTCAGTTTCATTTGCTATAAAATCTTGGGCAAATGGGTGACCCATAAGATGTGTTGCCATAAGACGAATTAAAATTCTACCAAAAGACGTTCCTGTTGGGTCTGTTAATGAACCCCTATAATAACCCTGACCCGTAACATCATATCCCGTATTATTTTTTGGATTGGGTCCGTTATCCCTACCTTCGAAAGTTTCTGTTGTAGAATTATTTGGCAATGGTATTCCCGGAGTTTTATATCTGACTGTCCAATCATCACTCACCTCTGATGTATTTGGATCTACTATTCTTGAATATGGTTGTATTAATTTTGATTCGTTTCCTAAAATGTTGTTTGATATCATGTCTCCAAGTGTTTGACTTAAATCTGAAGCACCTGATGAATAAAAAAGTGGTCCACTCGTTATATTTTCTTGCGCATCAGCATATAATATTTTTTTAAATTCATCTACCAGTGAAGCTCCTGTATCTCCAAATACTTCAAATTTTAAATGAGAATCAAACATGTCAATGGCTGATGTCAATTTTCCGAAAGTAATACCTCCAGCTGAAATATCAAATAATAAGGGTATTTGAATATGTACCATCTCTTCTTATTAATTATATATATTTAATTAATTAAAAATATATTTAAAATATTTAAGTCATAACAACCTTAATCTTCCAGATGTGTCCGTCGAACATTGTTCCAACGGTTTCGCCGTTTGCGAAAGTTGTTCCTTTAACCAAATCAGTTCCGGTCATAGCTAATGCGACAGCACTTCCTGAATTCGCTGAATCGTCATATGTATCTGTGTGATTGGCTCCCGCCACAGGTGCCGTGGTACCGACATTGTTGAGTGTCGCTCCGGCTTTGTGGGATATCCATCTATGTCTTGGGTTGAAGAATATACTTTCAATGGTTACCGCACTGGAAGCCGAACCTCCCAATCCAACGCCACTAAGGTCTTGGTTACCAAATTCAGCTCCACCCCCAGAGACATCGGTATCCATGGTAAGACCAACTCTGGGTCTGAAGTAAAATGAAATGGTATCGCCGGCTGCGAATGGTAAAACTCTTGGGCGACACTCACCCGGGTCAAGATTTCCTGCGTCACCATCGGTACCACCTACAAGGTCTGTACCACTTACATCAGCACCAACTCCCGTAGCATCAGTACCAGAAAGGTCAAATCTTGCAGGAGCAGTTCCCAAAAGTGCTTCGTAAATGCTCTGTAAAATCTGGTTTCTAATTCCAGCGCTTTTCTGTGCTTTGTATGATTTTTCACCATCTCCAGAAGTACTATCTTCGGTAGCCGCCACCATTGAATTGGAAGCACCGGCTGCGAACATATCAGAATCATTTTTGAGTAATCTATCTTCAAGTTGTGTTCCTAGAGATGTGTTGGAAATATCATTAATAATTTGTGCTTCATTGGCAATAAAAGACTGTGCGAAAGGATGTCCCATAAGGTGGGTTGCCATGAGTCTGATTAATATGCGACCAAATGAGGTACCATCGGCGTCCACTAATCCAGCGGTGTAGTAATCTTGGTTGGTATTGGTGGCGCCCAAAGGACCCTCAGTAGTTTGAGAATAGTCAGGTAAAGGAATACCCGGTGTCATGTATCTTGCGTTGTGAGCACTCGTGTCTTTAGCACCAACGGCTGCCGCATCATTAGCAGCAGATGGTTGAATAAGAGTAGCATCTGAACCCAAGCAAGCAACCTCAATGGCTGCACCAAGATCGTCAGAAAGAGTAGCTGTCTTGGCGTAGAAATTTACACCAGAAACATCATTTTCAGAAGCATCGGCGTACATAATATTTTTAAACTGGGTTACAAGATTGTCCCCAGAACTTCCTGTAACTGTGAAATTAAGGTGCGCGTCAAAAAGGTCGACATCTTCAACCTTCTCACCAAATACGACAGCTCCAGCGGAGATATCAAAAAGCAACGGAATTTGTAAATCAACTGTTGGCATTCTATTATAATATTAGTAAATATTTTTAATTATAAAAAAAATAAATTATTTTTTTTTTATTTTAATATTTTTGTTATATTATTCTTGTAAACGCAACTAAAGTAAAATAAAATATATATTCCAAATGCTATTTTTTATTTTTATCTTATTCTTAAAATAATTTTTATTATTCATTTTTTTTTCTAAACTTTTGCTACATGTTAATTCCAATTTTGGTTTCCTTAACAATATAGAAAATTCAATTACATCACCTTTTTTAAACAGTTTTTTTGTACCGAAAAAACTTTCTTCTTCGTCACCATCACTATCTTCTTGGTTTTGTTTAAAAATATTATAAAATAATCTTAAAAATTTTGGTTTTTGTAGCAAACTAATAAAATCTTTTGGAATATTTCCTATTTTATTTTTTATATCTGGTAAATTTTGAATACCGTAAAATGCTAAATGGGAACCAAATAATTGCTGTGCCATATATTGAAAATAGTATGTTTCTAAATCACCCGGTATCAAAGATGTATTTGTAAAATTCTCTCCAGTAAAATTTAAATTACCTTTAAATGCTTTTTGTATATCGCAACATATTTCACCAAAGTAAGGGTAACTGATTTCCACTACCTCTCTATTTGTATTTAGCCTGAAACATTTATTCCAATTTTCAAGTGAGAGTATCTCCAAACATTCTAAATGATATACGTCTAAATCTTTTTTATTTAATACAACATCTTCATCATTTATATTCACACTCAGTGTTAATTTATCTTTACTTGTTTTACTGTGTTTATCAAAAACGTCGTCATAATTTATTTTAAATATTCTTCCATAATTTTTAACTGGTCCGCTAACATTTATTCCTGTTATACTTTCCATATTTGTAATTATAATTATTTTTCATATAAAATATCAAATTCTAACGCGAATGAGTAATCACTATATCCCTGTCGTATATCAATACCGTACTCATCTATTACACGGAAATGAAGCTTATCTATTGTCACTGGTCCAAAATATTCGCGACTTTTTCTCGGATTTTCACTCTCTTGGTCGTATACCACAACGAACTTACCCTGTTTTAATGGTATCCTTGCTAATATGTTTTTATTCATAAAAGAATTTTCATATACAACACTGACATTCTCACATACATTTGTTCTGAAATCATCCACCGCGAAAAACAGTATTTTTTGTCCTCCCAAATCTACTGGTGCTTCGCTTATGTACGTTTTTGCCCCGGTGTATTTTAATTGGCGAAATCCTAATTTCCATCCGAAATTTTTCGTGATTGGCATACCAGGTTCTATTGTATTTGTAAAATCTAAATCAAATGTGGCATCACTATCAAGGGTATTAAATGAAGGGTCAAATTCGGATATATCCGTAACACTTATAATACATCTTCCCGTTTTTACGTCTATTGAAAAAACTATACTGTCTATTGGACAGAATTTATTTAAAGCAGATACAATAGTATTCGACTGGTAATTACCAGAAGGTACTTTATATTTTATTTTATATCCCGTCGTTGTGTCGCCATCTCCAGGAAAATTTTCACCCGAAGCCGGACCAGTTGTTATCTTTTTTATATCGTATACTTGTCTGTTAGCAACTGGATTTAAAGATGAAACCCAACGTAAACTATCCTCATTTTCCGGGTCATCGTCATCTATGTGACCAAAATCCGTCTTTATATCTGGATGATAAATTACTGAAAATTCGTTCGTCCCGAGTGTATTATCTACGTCGTATACCACATTTGGAAATTCAAGTGATATTAAACGCATGGCTATTACATTTTTTAAAGGGGTCGGTAATACCATCTTAAAATTTGCTGGTGACGATTTGAAATAATTTGGTCTAAATTTTGTGTCAAAACTTAATTGTCTTTTTATAATACTACGGCGATATGTATTTACCGATACCATTTCCCCTGAATAGTTTGTCCCCCCTACATTTGAACCACCTTTCCACTGTGGTCCACTCACGTGAACATCCGCCACTAACTTACTGGGGTCTATTCTTTTTTTATTCATTATATAGTTGTCTGCTTTTACATTGTATTTGTATACTAAGAAAAATTCCAGTGCTTTTAAAAAGCTTTCGAATTTGTTTTTCATTTCTGAAGACATGTTTTCATCTTCTTTAAGTTTTTCAATTATTTGGTCTGTTTTTTGTTTGACATTAAAATAATCTAAATTTGATGGATCGCCACTAATATTTAATATATTCATCATATCATTTATATCATAATTTCGTATATCAAAATCAAACTTTGCTGAAGTTCCGAATTGAAATTTTTGCTCTATATCTGCCAAATCAGACATTATGTATATATTAATATTTTTATTATTTTTATATTTTTAATTTTTAATTTTTTTATTGTATAAAAAAATTAAAAATATAAAAAATATAAAAATAATAAAAATAATAAAAATAATAAAAATAATAAAAATATTATAAGATTCTTATTTGTTAATTATATGTTTGTTAGTTTCCATTAAGTTCATTGAAAGCTGCCATAGCAGTTGAATACCTCTCCTTATCTGCTGCTGCTAGCTTATTCACTTTTGCCTTTTGCTTATCTGAAAGCTTCTTCCACAATCCCGCACACTCCTTCGCTACAGCTCCCATTAGAGATTCACCCTTCATCTTCCCCGCCTTTGCCAACTTCTGATACTTGGTAATAATGGGTGGTCTAACTTCATCGCAGAAATAAAAGTATGCCGACTTTGCCCGCTTTGGCTTATTCGGGTCCTTAAAAGCTTTCATCTTCAACTTCGTTCCTAGAAATTTCGCTGACATCTCCTCGATTTTATCAGATTGCCCCAATTCAACGCATAGCTGTTGGAGAAGAGCTTTATGAGATTCAAACCAAACATCATTGATGTTTACCGTGTTGTTGTGGAAGAGAGGGTTAGACATATTTATAATAAGATTTGTTGTTTTGTTCCTAAGCCTTTTTAATATAATTATTATATTAACATTTAGTAATATAAATATTAATCAATTTATTTAATATTTTTTTTTATATATTTTTATACTTATTTATTTCCCTTGTATTATTTCTCTTGTATTATTAATTTTTTTATTTAAATATTATATAATGAGTGTCTTTAAATATTTAACTATCAATGGTGAGCAAGTATTTTACCCAAAGTATGCTGCTTTTATTTTTTTAACCTGTGTTTTATTTTTAATTGTGGGTGTTTCTATTGCCAAAAAACTTGATGAATCTTTCCCATCTTTTGATGAAGATAATGAAAAAGATGTTGCACGACCAAAGATGGTTTTACTCGCGGAATCCGCTGTACAAATTGGGTTGATTGGTGTAACAACGTATATCTTCAGAGAGGTCATTCAGAAAGGACTTAAATTTATATTTGGTAAAAATTTACACGGTAATCCATCAAAATATGCTATTCTTATTGTCGCGCCTACCATGTTTTCACAGCAAAAAAGTTTAATTAAAAAAATTACACATATCTGGAATTAAATTGAATATTTTATATACCATTACATGATATATAAAATATTCACTATGAGTGGTCCATGGTATGAATGTTCGGGACCATCATTGAAAGATGCCAATAAAGCCTTTAATAACTATGAAATTAACGGTGTTGTTGTTTCAAATGTTATTGTGAAAAAGTGTATTCAAGATGAATACGATAAACACGGAGGGTTTGGGTCTTGGCGTGGTTGGGCAACATTTGGTAAGTCTAGGATATCAAAAGATATTGTCGAAAAATATAATAGTCGGCAAAAAAGATTGGATGATTTACGCAATTGTTTGGTTGACTCTTCAATATTTATGAATTATGTTTACGACCGTTTATACAGACCAGGAGGATTGCGGTCTAATGATGTTAAATATAATTCATAAACTTCGGTTGTGAATCTTAATATGCGATACACTTTATTTATTATATTTTTAAATTGATTTTTTTTAAATGGAGAGAATTGTTTGTATTACTATGCTTTACACACTTACATTTATTGCTCCTATTATGAATCAGATTATAAATTTTGTTATGAGTGATTATTTTAAAGATTTAATGCTTATTATTATTAAGTTTGGTCTAATTGTTATGGCTACTTCTTGTATACAATGGTTACTAGTCAAAGCTTACGTTACATATTGCGTTACATTGGGATGGATCGGCGCCTTTACAAATATATTTTCATTAGGTTCACCCTTTTGTCAGTTCATTAATTATAGTCAGTTTGAGTTAGCAAAGCATTATATCACTATTTGGGCAAGCGCGGGCATCGCTGCTGTCGCTTGGTT
>Ga0209632_10002292_pt1 | contig 18437 bp, 17 predicted proteins | sample COG_10_FD_184754 | JGI IMG/M metagenome (GOLD analysis project Ga0209632, IMG submission 184754) | Pelagic Microbial community sample from North Sea - COGITO 998_met_10 (SPAdes) (version 2) | ecosystem: Environmental > Aquatic > Marine > Neritic zone/Coastal water | place: Helgoland, sampling... | reverse complement strand
TACACCTTGAAGTCCTTCAGATGGTATATTTCTAAATAATTTCTCGATATGATTTTGAGGATGAACTAGAGATATATTGCTCATTTCTGCAATTGGTGCGTCCTTAAAATCTATATTTAATTCTGGTGAAGATTTAATTGAATTAATTATACTTTCTAGTCTCTCTCTTCTTTCAGGATGTCCGTGACCATTAAATTTTTTTAAACAATCTTCATGAGAGTAAACTATCATAATCTTTTATTTAAAGCATTGGCAGCTAAAGCTGCAGAAGATTTATTAGTCTTTAAATTATTTAAAATTGACTGAGTTTTTGAAACTTGTTCTTCCATCTTTTTAGGATTATTTAAATAATTTGAAACAACACTAAATATATTATTTGGATTACAATCGGATTGAAGCAATTCAGGTATAATCTCTTCCTTTGCTGCAAAATTTATAATATTAGCAAATTTAGTTTTAACTAGCATTTTTACTATGAGAAAATTTATAAGACCCATTTTATATAAAATAATAGATGGTATTTTTGCGCTACATATTTCAAGAGATACTGTGCCTGATTTAGAAACAGCAAAGATTGACTTTTGTAGTATATGATTTTTAATTTTACTGTCGCTTATAACTTCACAATTTTTTAAATTATTTTCTGTAATCTTTGATTGAATCAAATTTGTATGTTCTTTTGTTGAATGAAAAACATAAGTTAAGTCATTAAATTTTTCATTCATAAGTTTAATAAAATTTAATAAAATTGGTGCAAGAACATTTATTTCAGACTGGCGACTTCCTGCAAAAATTGAAATTATTGCTTTATTTTTACCTAAAATTTGATTGATATCAATTGCGCTTTCAACTGTAGACTCTAATAAAGGGTGGCCAACAAATTCATGGCTCATATTTTCTTTTTCAAAATAGGGTTTTTCAAAATTAAATAATAAAAGAATATGATCTATATATTTTTTAATTTTTTTAACTCTTCCTTCTCTCCATACCCACACTTGAGGCGCCACGTAATGAATTGTCTTAATTTTAGGATTATTTTTTTTCACTCTTTCTGCAACTCTTAAGGCAAAATCAGGGCTATCTACGGTAAACAAAATATCTGGTTGAAAGTTTTCTATTGCCTGCACAGTCTCATTAATCTTTCTTTTTATCTTAAAGATATTTAATAGAACGTTTGTAAACCCTAAGTACGTAATTTCTTTAAGATCATAAATTGATTTTATACGTAGTTTTTTCAAATTTTCACCGCCGACAGAAAGGTACTTAATATTTGGATTCAATTTATTTAAATTATTAATAACTTTTGCAGCCAGCTTATCGCCTGATGCTTCACCAGTTAAAATAAATATCTTTTTCACTTTTCAAGTCTCCATATTGATCCCTCATCTGTTAAAAGAAAAATTTTGCCTGTACTTTCTTGGATTTCAATATCTCTTATTCTGCCAACCTTCCCTTTAAAGATAATTTTTTCATTAATAAAATTATTATCTTTAAATCTTATTTTTCTTAAAGACTGATCTCGAAGTGAAGTTATTAGGGCGTCTCCATTCCATTCTTTGAATTCTTCACCTTTATAGATAACCATAGAACTTGCGGCTATGGAAGGAACCCAATATTTTATTGCTTTAGTAAATCCTGGTATCCATTTAGGACCAATTTGTGTTCCTGTATAATTTGTGCCACCCCATCCTAATATTTTCCAACCATAATTCTCACCATATTTAACTTCTCCAAACCAATCTCCTCCTTTTGCACCATGATTTGTTAAATAAATTTTATTATCAAAAGGAGATAAATCCATTCCTTGCGGATTTCTTACTCCTATTTGATAAATTTCTGGTAACCAATCTTTTTTATCTTTGAATTTAGGATTATCCTTAGGAATTTTTCCATCTAAATGGACTCGAATAATACTTCCAGGATGTTTTTTAGGATCTTGTGCGATCATTCCTTCTCCTCTTTCACCCGCTGTTATATAAATAAAATCATCTTTTATAACTAACCTTGAACCAAAGTGATAACCCGAATTTATAGGCGGCTCTGCTCTAAAAATATTTTTAAAATTAAGTTCCTTTTCACTAAATTTAGCTTTTGCTACGGAAGTACTGGAATTTCCTTTGTTTCGATTTTCAGAATATGAAACATAAACTTGATCATTAAAATAAAGCACTTCAAGTAAACCGCCTTGGCCGTCTTCTAAAATATTTAGATTGTGGGCAATGTTTTTTGTTTTTTTATTTTCTAAATTTACTAATAATAAACTACCAGATTTTTCTGTTACTAATAATCTTTTATTATCTATAAATGTCAAGCTCCATGGATTTTCTAGTTCATTTACAATTTGATCCAGTTTTTGTTCATTCGCGAATATATCTAATACTTGAAAAAAAAATAATAATGTAATTAAAGTAAATTTTTTCATTTAACTAAAATAAATAATTTATTTTTATTTGCAAAATTAATAGATTTTTTTTTATCTAAAAAAATATTTCTTTTATGTTTTAAAACAATACCATTAAGACCAGCAATTTTGCATTGTTTTAAAGTATTTAAACCTACAGTTGGAAGATCAACTCTTGGGTCTTGTTTTTTTTTGGGAAACTTAACCAAAACACCGCAACTAGTATTTTTTATCTTTTTTAATTTTTTTAACATTTTTTCAGTTCCTTCTTTTTTTTCTAGAGAAATAGAATTATTTCTGCTTATTGCACCCTGAACATGGTTAAATTGATTAGATTTTTTTAGTGCTCGAAGTGCATTATTAATATCTAATTTATCTTTTGTATTGGGCTTGTGTTTTGAATAATTGCCTTTCGATAAACTAAGCTCTGGTGTATAAGCGGTAGAACTAATTGTTTTTATTTTTTCATTTTCAAAAATACTTATTATTTCTTTTAAAAGAGCTGCGTCTCCCAATTTAGCTTTTTTAATTATTCTCGGAATATAATATAATCCTTTGAAATCTAATTTAATTTTTGAAAAATTTGGTTTTTGTACTTTTCCTGCAAATAGGACTTCTTTACATTTATATTGTCTGAAAGTTGAAATTATTTTACCAAATTGTCCAATCGATACAGAAAAAGAATTTTTATCTTTTTTAAAAATTTTTCTTTTAGTAAGATCAATTATTATATATTTCTTCTTTTTTTTTACTTTTTTATGAATATATTTTGGAAAATCAGTTTCTCCAAAAATTAGTCCAATCATAAATTAATTTTGTGGTGTGCAAATTGGTCTTTTTTTGTCTTTCTCTATAAATCTTATTACTTCAGAGACTAATTCGTTATCTTTATATTCACCATTTATCCTGCTTAAGTTTTCATGTAAATTTTTTGATGAAAAAATTTCTTTATATGCTTTGTCTAAACCCATAATTTTTTTATTATCATATTTTTTTCTTCGTAAACCTATTAAATTTAATCCTTGAAGATAGTTTCTGTTTCCGATTGACAATCCAAACGGTGGTACATCTTTTAGGACACCCGTCATGCCCCCAATCATAGCTAGTCTACCTATTCTGGTGAATTGCTGAACTGCGGAATTTCCTCCAATTATAACTAAATCTTCGATAGTTACATGGCCTGCTAAAGGAACATTGTTTGCGATAATTACGTTGTTTCCAATTTTGCAATCATGGGCTACATGTGAAGATATCATAAATAAACAATTATTGCCTATTGTTGTTTTGGATCCACCACCTTCTGTGCCTGGATTAATAGTTACATATTCTCGTATAGTGTTTTCCTCACCTATTAATAAACTATTTGCTTCATTATTAAATTTAAGATCTTGAGGTTGCGTTCCAATGCTTGCAAATGGGAAAATTTTAGTATTTTTTCCTATTTTAGTATTTCCTTCGATGTGAACGTTTGAAATCAATTCTACACTCTCACATAACTCAACATTTGGACCAACATAACAAAATGGACCAATTATAACATTTTTAGAAATTTTTGCTTTTTTATCTATTACGCTTGAATTGTGTATCATTCTTTACGATCAACAATAGTTGCAGACCATTCGGCATCGGCCATCCTCTTGCCTTCTACTTTTGCTGTTCCTTTGTATTTCCAAACTCTACCATGAGATCTAATTGCTTCTATTTCCAAATGTAGTTCACAATCAGGTATAACTGGATTTCTGAATCTAGCTTTATCAACACCCATTAAATAAACTAATTTATTAGCATATTCTTTTGGGTCAATTCCACAAGCGGTTAAAGCTGCTGCCGCTTGGCCAAAAGCTTCAACAATTAACACACCAGGCATAACAGGTTGGCCAGGAAAATGCCCTTGAACATAAAATCCATTTTTCTTTACATTCATAATTGCTGTTGCTGATTTTAAGTGAACTATATTAATCAATTTATCAATTAAAAGCATTGGCTCTCTATGAGGCAACAAAGCTTCTATTTCTTTTTTGTTTAATTCAGTCTTGCTAATCATTGTTTTTTTTTAAAAAATCTTTTAAAGGAACGGCTGGATAGCCCATGATGATTTGATTATCTTCTATGTTTTTAATTACACCGCTACCGCCTCCTATCTTTACATTGTTTCCAATACTTAAGTGACCAGAAATACCAGCTTGACCACCAATAGAAACATTATTTCCAATTACAGAGCTTCCTGCAAATCCTACTTGTCCAGCAATCATGCAGTTTGATCCAATCTTCACATTATGAGCTACATGAACTTGATTATCTAGATAAGTATTCTCTCCAATAACAGTATCGTCAATTGAACCTCGATCTATTGTGCAGCCAGAGGCTATTTCTACATTATTTGATATAACAACTTTCCCAATATGTGGAAGCTTAATATTTTTCCCTTTAACAGGGATAAATCCAAATCCTTTTTGACCAATTTTGTTATTATCTTGTATCACAACGTTGTCTCCAATTATTGTTTTTTTAATAATTGTTCCTGAATTAATTATACAATTCTTTCCAATTTTTACGTTACTTTCAATAATAGTATTTGCGCCTATTATTGAATTAATACCTATTTTAACATTTTTACCAATTAAAACATTGTTACCAAATCTAACATTTTCGAATTTTTGTTTCTTTGGTGTCTTTAAAAATAAATCTGGATAATCAATATCTGCATTAGGGTAAATAGTCTTTAACGCTTTAGCTAGTTCAAATAACACATTATCTACTATAATTGATTGAGTGTTATTTGGTAAATATTTACTAAGGTTTTTTGTCGTAATACATGCGCCAGCTTTAGTTGTAATGGCATCTGATTTATATTTTACTGATTCAAAAAAAGTGAGATCGTTATTCTTGGATTTAGACAAAGATTTAACGTCATTAATTATAAAATTTTTTATTAATTTATTTTTGTTAAAAATGCTGCTAATTTTTATTTTCTTTTTTTTAAAAAAAAAATTGGGTGTCATTCAAATTTAATTGAATTTAATAGTTTTTAATTTTTTGTTTAATGTAGATATTACATCCTTTGTTATATCTAAATCATCATCGGCAATTATTAGGTTTTTTTTATCAATAACCATCCTTATTTTTTTTTCAATCATATACTCTTTTATTATTGGGTTTAGACTCTTTAAAAGTTCATTTCTTGCTTTTGTTCTTTGTTTTGCAACATTATTTAAAAGATCGTTTCTTTCTTTTTGCAAATTAGAAACTTTATTTCTCAATTCATCGACTTTTTTTTTATATTCTTCAGCTGAAATAATTTTTTTTTGAGCAATTATTTTTTTTTCTTCTTCTTGAATATTTTTTTCTTTTGATTGTATTTTTTTAATACCGTTATCTAATCTACTTTTAAGCGTTTGTTGAGCATTTTTTCCTGCATCGCTTTGATTTAAAATATATTTAAAATCTATGTAATAAGGAACTTCTGCAATTAAATTTGTTTGGAAAGTAATTAAAAAAAATATTGCTAAGAATTTAAGTTTTTTCATTTAAAAAGTTGTTCCTAAATTAAAATTAAAACTTTCTGTTTTATCTGTATTAGCTTTTTGTAAAGCCTGGGAAAAAACAAAAGTCATTGGTCCAAGAGGAGAGTTCCAACTTGCTGATACGCCAGTGGATGATCTAATTTTGTTGTTTTTTTCAAGTGAGTTATCATAGTCAACTCCCCAAACATTTCCAAAATCTAAAAATAAACTAACGTCTGTTTGAGAATCTTCTGGTAAAAAGTTTGGTAAGTTAGCTTCTAAATTCAATGCTGCTGCGTAGTTTCCTCCAATGTGGTCAGTTCCATCAACTGGGCCGATTTTGCCTTTTTCAAAACCCCTAAGTCTTGCCGTGCTAAGAGATTTTCTTTTACTTAAACGCACATCATCATCGATACTGTTAACGGTTGCTATATAGAATTTTGTAGCTGTAACTATGTCCTCAGAAAATGAAAAATAATTGCTGGCAGCAAAAGTATTTCCTATAGACCCTTTATCCGCATAAAGAGGAATTGTCTGGTTAAAAGCTACAACTGATCCGTTTGTTGGCATAAATTTTCTGTCACGTTTATCATACGAAATTCCATAATTAGCTGAGATTTCTTCAAATTCTCCACTTTGTTTTTGAAGAGCTGTTGAAGCGCTGCTAAGAGTAGTCAAATCATCGTACGAAGCGGTTAAACCAAGAGTTAAATCAATATCTTTATATTGTTCAAAACTTGTTGAAACTGCAGCTGAAATTATAGAGTTTTCATAGCCTCTTGTAGGAACATCATTTTTTTCGCTACTCAATGAATAGTAAATTGAATTTCCTAAAAAATCATAATTAGGATTATTATAACTTAATGTTCCAGCTAAAGATTCCTTATCTAATTCTAAGTTAAATCCGAGTTGTTTGCCTTCACCAAGATAATTATTCTCTTTAACTGAGACAGCAAAACTTCCTCCGTTTGTTCCAACACCTGCTCCAGCAGATATCTCTCCAGTTGGTTTTTCTTGAATATTAATCTTTATTTTTTTTAAATTATCTTTACTGCCATTCTCAACTTCATATGAAACATCTTTGAATATATTTCTAGATTTTAATTCAGCAACTGATTTTTCTAAACCTAATTTAGTAAATGGATCGCCTTCATCTACAATTAGTTCTCCTCGTATAACACTCTCAGCGGTAATATTATTTCCTAAGATGTCAATTCTTTCGACAAGATCTTTTTCACCCTCAAAAATATTAAACACCACAGAAATTTTATCATCTGCCAAAGTTTCTTGAACATTGTGCTCTACGAATTGTAAATTATTGTCTGCTATTAATTCATCAATTTCATCTAAAAGTTTTTTTATTTTAAAAGGCGAATAGTACTCTCCAATAAAATCCCTGTAAACATTATCTAGTGGAAAAAAAATTTCTTTGTCGAAAACAGAATCTACATTTGTGACAATTTTATTTATTATATATTTATTTCCTTCGTTAATAGAATATGTTATTTCCGCATCACCTGTTTCATTTACTTTTGCTGTTTTAGAATTAATCTCAACATTGTAAAAACCATTTGATCTGTAATAATTTGTTAACAAACGCACATCTAATTGAATTAAATTTTCACTTAAATTTGTATTATTAGAAATTACTTTCCAAAATTTGTCTTCCTCTGAAGCAATTATCTCTCTTAATCGATTTGATCTTACTGATTTATTTCCAACAAAATTAATTTTTTTAATTTTAGTTTTATTTCCTCTGTTAACTTCAAGAATTAAATCATAATTTTCGTTATCTATTTTCTTAATTCTAGCGTCCACCTTGCTAAAGTTGTATCCAAGATATGAATAGAGATTTTTAATATTCTCAATGTCTCTTGCTAAATACGATTTTATAAAAGACCTTTTTTCTTTTAGTTGCATTGTCTTTTTTATTTCATCTTTAAATTTATTGCTTTTTTCACCAACAATAATTAATTGATTCAAAAAAGGATATTCTTTTAAATTTATTGTTAAAGTATTTTTTTCTAGGGTTATTTGAACATCCTCAAAAAAATTAGTAGAGTATAAATTTTTAACTACAGAACTTAAATCAGACTCGGAATATTCTTTTTCTAATTTTATATCGCCGTACAATAATATTGTTTCATCTGAAATTCTTATATTGCCATTTATAATAGTATTTTTTACAATTTCTGCACAGGTAACAGAAAAATTTAAAATAAAAATTGAAAGTAATAAAAAAATTTTTTTCATTAGTTAATAAATTTTTTCTAGGGTAGTTTTTTTAGCCCAATTGTTAATAGTTAATATTTGATTTATATTTTTCGGCTTTCTTATAGCATATTTTCTATAATTTTTATCTTTAAGAACGTTCAATATGAATTTAAAAATATCATAAAAACCTATCTTTTTGGCTAAAAATTGCTCTACTAATACTTCATTTGATGCATTTACGATTATAGGTGTAGAGGGATTTTGATTAATTAATCTTTTAAATACTATAGTTGGAAATACTTTCTGACTAACCGGTTTAAAAATTAAATTATTCTCAAATTTTTTATTCATTTTTGATTTATAAAATATATCAATATCAAAATTTTTTTCAAAAATAGCGTTAGCAATAGGGATTATCATTGAATTTTCGTGATAGATAAATGAATATAAACCATTTTTAAATTGGACAATTGCATGAACTAAAGAATTTGGATGAATTAAAATGTCTAATTTATGGTAAGGTATTTTAAAAAGCTTATGTGCTTCCACAATTTCTAAAATCTTATTCATTAAAGTAGCGGAATCTATTGAAATTTTTTTTCCCATTTCCCATTTTGGATGCTTCAATGCGTCTTTAGGTTTAATTTTGCTAATTTGATTTTTAGAAAAATTTAAGAAAGGACCGCCAGATGCAGTTAGATAAATTTTCTTTATTTCACTAATTTCATGCGATTGGATTAATTTAAATATTGAGAAGTGTTCAGAGTCAATCGGTATTATTTTGGTTTTGTATCTTTTTGCTTCAATCTCTATAAGTCTCCAACCACAAATTATTGACTCTTTATTTGCTATAAGCAATTTTTTGCTAAATTTTATTATTGAAATTGTTGGCTTTAAACCGGTTACTCCTGGTATAGCAGAAATACAAATATCAATTTTTTTTTTTATCCTTAGATTATCTAAATTATTAATTATTTTAATCTTCTTGTTATTATGATTTTTTTTAATTTTTTTATATGTTTCATAATTTGAAATCATAAAATACTTTGGTTTATATTTTAATATCTGTTTTTTAATTTCATTTAGATTTTTATTGGCAGATAGTAGGTAAATTTGAAAAATATTTTTTTTTTTACTAATTATTTTAAGTGATTGTTGCCCAATTGAACCGGTAGATCCTAAAATTGATATTATTTTTTTCATCTAATATAAAAGTATAAAAATTAAAAAACCTAGAGGAAGGCCTAAAAGTATACCATCTAATCTATCTAATAAACCGCCATGTCCTGGTAATATTTTTCCTGTATCTTGTATTTTAATTTTTCTTTTTAAATAAGAAAATATTAAATCTCCTAGCTGACAAAAAATTGATGTCATGGTAGCAATAATTATTATTTGAAAATTAATAGTTAAGTTTAAATAATAAAATGAAATCAATACTGTTCCTATAGAAAAAATTATAGATCCTAATGAACCAGCATATGTTTTATTCGGGCTTATTTTTGTTAATTTGGGTCCTTTGAATATTTTTCCAAAAATAAATCCGCCAATATCTGAAGAGACACAAGCCAGTAATAAAATTAAAAGCAGAACTTTTATACCAGCTAAATTGGCAAATATAAAAAAACTGCAACTAAAAATAAAAATATAAAATATAAAAAATATATTTAATAAAATATTAATTAATCGATTTATTGACAATTTTTTTGTCATTTCAAGAAACTCCAAAACAGACAGTACACCTAAAATTATTAAAAAATATATTAAAATAAAATTATAATTAAATATTAAAAAAATTAAAAAAAATAAGATTAACGATGTATAAAATCTTTTTTTAAGGTTGCTAATCATTATATTTTACCAAAATTTCTTCGAATTTGCTTATACTTTTTTATAATTTTTTTTAAGTCATTAAAATTAAAATCTGGCCATAGTTTTTTTAAAAAAAAAAGTTCTGTATATGCTAATTGCCAAAGTAAAAAATTGCTTAACCTTTGATATCCACCAGTTCTAATAAGTAGGTCTGGATTAGGTAAATTTTTTGTATATAAATTTTTTTCAAATTCCTTAATTGTTGTAATCTTATTATTTTTTTTTAGAGCTTGAAGAATCTCAATTTTAGATCCATAATTTATAGCTAAATTTACTATTATTTTTTTATTTTTTTTTGTTAGTTTAATTGTTTTTTTTAATATGAATTTTAAATCTGAGGTAAATTTATTAATATCACCAAAAATGTTTATTTTGATTCCTTGGGTAACAATATTTTTAAGCTCTAAAGAAAAGTATCTTTTTATGAGTTTAAATAAATAATTTCTTTCTTTAATTGGTCTTTTCCAGTTTTCAGATGAGAAGACATAAAACGTTAAAATTGGAATATTGAGTTTTATAGATGCGTTAACTATTTTTTTAACTGTTTCAACGCCTTTTAAATGTCCAAAATTTCTTCCTTTGCCTTTTTTTTCACCCCACCTTCCATTGCCATCCATAATAAAGGCAATATGATTAAGGTTGTTCATATTTGGCTAATTTCTTTTTCTTTTTCTGTTAATATTTTTTCTATACTTTCTATATTTTGATCAGTTAACTTTTGTATATTTTTTTCAAAATTCTTATTGCTGTCTTCAGATATAATCTTATCTTTAAGTTTTTTTTTTAAATCCTCATTTGCTTCTCTCCTTATATTCCTAATAGCAATCTTGCTTTTTTCTCCCATATTTTTTAAAACCTTGATTAAATCTTTTCTTCTTTCTTCTGTTAAATCTGGAATTCTTAATCTTATAGTTTGACCATCTGTTTGTGGATTAATTCCAAGTTCAGATTTTTGAATAGCGCTTTCTATTAACGTTGAATTTGCCTTGTCCCAAACTTGAATAGAAATCAATCTAGCTTCTGGAACACTTATAGTAGCAATTTGATCGATTGGCATAAGTTGTCCATAAACATCTACTTTAACGGTATCAAGCATATTAGTATTAGCTCGACCGGTTCTAAGAGTTGATATATCTTTTTTAAAAGATTGAATGCTTTTATCCATTTTAAATGAATAATTTTTTTCATTAAAATCACTACTCACTTACTAAATCCCTTCTCCAACTTTATATCGTATAAAATCTAAGATTTGCAATTGTCTTTCTGATGAATTTTCTTTTAATATATCTGAAACCTTTTTTTTTGGGTCCATTATCCATAGCTGATTTAGAAGTGAATTATCATTCAAAAATTTTGATATTTTACCTTTAGAGATTTTTTCAACCATTTCAGCTGGTTTGCCTGAGTTAGTAATTTCTGCTTTTATAATTTCTAATTCTTTATCAACTATAGATTTATCAATTTTATCTTTATCAATTGCAAGTGGATTTGATGCAGCAATATGCATAGCTAATTTGGTTCCAATGTCTTCATTTTTTCCTTTTGATAAACCGTTTATTTTCACTACCGAGATTATTTTTCCAATGCCTTTTTCAATTGCTGAATGAACATATGCAAAGTTTATACCATTTGAGTCATCAAAAAAATTAGCTCTTCTAATGATTATCTTTTCGCCAATTTTGGCAATTAAATTTACTAAATTATCTTTTACTAATATTCCATTAGCCATTTTAGTATCATTGAGTTTATCTAGATCACCCTTGATAATAAAATTAAGCTCTGATAATTCTTTACAAAAATTTATAAAATCTTTATTTTTAGCAACAAAATCTGTTTCACTATTTATTTCAATTAATGAAACGCTTCCGTTATCTTCTTTAATTAAAGCCAATCCTTCTGAGGCAATTCTGCTCATTTTTTTTGAAGCTTTGGCAATACCCTTTTTTCTTAAAAATTCAATTGATTTTTCAATATCACCTTTAGTTTCATCAAGCGCTAATTTACAATCTTTAAAACCAACACCTGTCATTTCCCTTAATTTTTTTATGTTATCTAATAAATCTTTATTTGACATGAGGTAATATTCTAAAATTATTAATTTTTTAGTTTAGGTGAATTTTCTACTTCTTTTTCCTCAGAACCTTTAATAAATTTTTTTGCATCTTTAATTGTATTTTTTAAAAGTTCGCAATACAAATTGATTGACCTTCTAGCGTCATCATTTCCTGGAATAGGAAAATCAATACCTGTTGGATCAGAATTTGTGTCTAATACTGCAACAATCGGTATACCTAATTTTTTTGCTTCTGCTACCGCAAGTGCCTCAATATTAGTATCTATTATAAATAATAAGTCTGGTGTTTTTTTCATATCAGAAATTCCGCCAAGAGATCTTTGAAGTTTTTCCCTTTCTTTTCCAAACTTTAAGATTTCTTTTTTTGTAAAACCGAGGTTTTCTTTTGATAATTGCTCATCTAGCTTCTTAAGCCTTTTAATAGAGTTTTGAATTGTATTCCAATTTGTAAGCATTCCTCCAAGCCATCTAAAGTTTACAAAGTATTGACCAGTTTCTTTAGCTAGTTCGCTTATTTGTTCTGATGCTTGTTTTTTAGTTGAAACAATTAATAATTTTCCACCGCTTGCAATTGCTTTATGAACTTGTACTAAAGCGTTTTTTAAAAAATCCACTGTCTGCGTTAAGTCTATTATATGGATTGAGTTTTTTTCTCCAAAAATATATTTCTTCATTTTTGGATTCCATCTTAGTGTTTTGTGACCTAGATGTACGCCAGCTTCTAGTAATTGTTTTATGTCTACTTTTGGTACGTTCATATTTTTTTCCGGTTAATCCACCACAGTAATTCCAAATTAATGGACCGGTAGGGCAATGCCCTTGTAACTGTGTGCGAAATAAGCCTCAGATATATACAATCACATTAAAAAATCAACTGCCTAAACTGTTATTTTTTCTACGTATTTCTTAGCTTTTAGGGCTTTTAAATGATTAAAATCAAATTTTCTGTTTTCTTGAAGTGAATAATAAGCCTGTTTATTTTTATCTTTGATTACTAAATTAATTGTTGTTTCGCCTTTAATTGATAGTAATTTTTTAATTTCATTCAGATTATAATTATCTTTGAGTTCTATGGTTACTTTTGAGTAAGGTTTATTTATTACTTCGTCAAGACTTAATATTTTTCTTACATTAATTCTTTTTTTTGTATCTTCTCCAGTGATTTTATCTTTTTGAAGTGTTAAAACGAATGATTCAGATTCTTTGAGTTTTTCCCTATTTGCAATTAAAATCTCAGCAAATAAAAATAATTCAAATTCTGCTTTTTTATCGCTGAATTTAACTATGGCGTATGGTGTGCCTTTTGCACTCTTTTTCTCTTGGATAGACATTATAGTTCCTGCCACTAAACCCTCGTTTAAATCATTTTCATAAAACTTTTTATAAGAACTAATATTTAATTGATTAAATATTTCTTCAAATTCATTAAGTGGGTGATTAGTTAAATAAAAGCCTAAAGATTTAAATTCTTCAGATAATAACTCTTTAAGCGACCACGGTGAAGAAGACTCAAAATTAAATTCTTCTTTTTCATTTTGTTGATCATCAAAAAGATTTGATTGATGATTTTCTTTGTCATCATTTATATTTTTTATTTTTTGAATAATTTTTGGTATAGAGCTTACAATTTTATTTCTATCATTATCAAAGTCATCAAAAACTCCTGCTTTAACTAAACCTTCTAGTTGAAGTTTGTTTACATCTTTAGCGCTAACTCTATTTATAAAGTCAATAAAAGATTTAAAAACTCCGTTTTTTTCTCTTTCTTTAACAATGTTAGTTATAGCTTCAAAACCAACATTTTTAATAGCTCCAAGTCCGTAATATAACTTTCCTTTAATAGCTTTAAAATCAGAAAAACATTTGTTTATAGATGGCTTGACAATCTCAATATTCAATTTTTTTAATTCTTCTACAAATTCTCTAAGCTTAGAAGTATTAGTAAGTTCTGTTGACATAGTGGCGGCTATAAAATCTTCTTTATGATAAGTTTTTAAATAAGCTGTTTGGTATGCAATTAAAGCGTATGCAGCAGCATGACTTTTATTAAAACCATATTGTGCAAAAGGCTCTATTTTTGTAAAAACAAAATTAGCTACATCCTTTGTAATACCATTTTTTAAGGCTCCGTTAATAAATCTTTCTTTTTGTTTATCTAGTTCTGCTTTTTTCTTTTTACCCATAGCTCTTCTTAGAATATCTGCCTCGCCTGCCGTAAAGCCTGCCAATGTTTGTGCAATTTGCATTACTTGTTCTTGATAAATAATAATTCCATACGTTGGTTTTAATATTTCTTCTAGAGTTGGATGAATATAATCAGGTTTCTTAATTCCATTTTTACAATCATTATAAATTGGAATATTGCTCATTGGACCAGGTCTATACAAAGCTACAAGTGCAATGATATCATCAAATTTATTTGGCTTCATTTGTTTTATGGCTTCTCTCATCCCGGCACTTTCGAGTTGAAATAAGCCTGTTGTCTCACCGGTTGAAAGCATAGAAAAAACTTTTTCATCACTTTGATTGATCTTACTTATGTCTAAATCAATTTTTTTAAATTTTAATCTTTTTATAGTGTTGTCAATTACTGTTAGAGTTTTTAAACCAAGTAAATCAAATTTAACTAACCCAGCATTTTCTGAAGAATACATGTCATACTGAGTAGATGGTAAAGTTAAATTTGAACTATGGTCAATATATAGTGGGAATTGTTCAGCCAATTTATCTCCAGCAATTACTACTCCCGCCGCATGAGTAGCCATATTACGATTCAGACCTTCTAATTTAAGCGATAATTCTATTAGCTTTTTTACTTTAGTGTTGTTATTAATTTCTTCTTTGAATCTTGGTTCACGATCGATTGACTCTTGTAAAGTAAGAGGTCTTGAAGGATCGAAGGGTACCATTTTGCAAATTTTATCTACATGACCATAGGAGAGTCCTAATACACGACCCACATCCCTCAAAACCATTCTAGCTTTTAATTTACCGAAAGTAATAATGTGAGCTACACCATTTTTATATTTTGTTTTTAAATACTCGAATACTTGATCTCTTTTTTCCTCACAAAAATCTATATCAAAATCTGGCATAGAAATTCTATCAGGGTTCAAAAATCTCTCAAAAATTAAATCGAATTCAATTGGATCTAAATCTGTAATATCCAAACAGTAAGCAACTAGCGAACCAGCACCTGAACCTCTTCCCGGGCCAACTGGTATAAAGTTTGTTTTTGCCCACTTTATATAATCTGAAACTATTAAAAAATAACTGGCATAATTCATTGAATTAATAATATTTATTTCATGAGTTAATCTATCTTCATAAATTTTTTTTAGCTGGACTTTTGATTTCATTTTGTTTTTTTTAACAATAAAATTGTCTAATCTATTTTCTAACCCTAATTTTGCCAGTTTTGTTAATTCTTCTTCTGGAGAGCCACTTTCTTTACTTATAATAGATGGTAAAATTGGTTTTGAATTTTTTGGTTTGAAATTAAATCTTAAGTGAAAATTATAATTATTTTCAAGTGCCTCAGGAATATCTGAATATAATTTCTCTAATTCATCTTGAGATTTAAAATAATGCTGGTTATTGTATCTGAATCTATTTTTATCATCTACAAAATTTTTTTTACCTATGCAAATTAAAGCATCGTGCGCTTCGTACATATCTTCATCTAAATAAAAAATTTCTTGAGTGGCAATTAACGGAAGGTTTAAAGATTTTGAAATGTTGAGTAAATAATTTTCAAAGTTTTTTTCTTGAAATTCATTATGACGTTGAATTTCTATGTACAATCTGCTTGTGAATCTATCTTTTAAAATATTTAATATTTGTTCAAAATCTTTAAGTTTATTTTTATAAAAAAGATTGCCAAAAAAATTTGTGTAATTTCCAGTCAATAATATTAAACCTTCACTATTTTCGGTAAGATCTTCTAGACTACAAGATGGGTCTTTGGTTCCATTATTTTTTAAATAACTTGAAGAAGATAATTTAGTTAAATTTTTATAACCTATTTCAGATGTTGCATATAAAGAAACTTTTCCAATTATATTGGAAGTATTAAGATTTATTTGGGTTCCAATGATTGGATGTGTGCCTGCTTTAGATATCTTTTCTGAAAATTCTAGGGCTCCACATAAATTAAAGCTATCAGCTAAGCCAATAGTTTTAATTTGATTGGATTTACAATAATCTGCCAATTTATCAATTTTTATGGCACCTTCACATATTGAGTACTGAGTATGAACTTTTAAATGATTAAAATTTTTATTATTACCGAGCATTAACTCGTTTTATATCACCATTTGAAATTAACAACTTGTAATCCGCCCTGTTAGCAAGTTCTCTATTATGAGTTGCAAAAATTATTGTTTTTTTTAATTTTTTTAATTTTAGAAAATAAGAAAATATTTCCTTCGAAGTTTTAAAATCTAAGTTACCAGTTGGTTCATCTGCTAAAATCAAATTTGTTTCTGCTATTAGAGCTCTGCCAATAGCTACTCTTTGTTGCTCACCTCCAGAAAGTTCGTTGGGAAAGTGTTGAGATCTATCTAAAATCTTGACGGCTTTTAGAATTTTTTGGGCTTTATTTTTTGAATTATCTAAGTTTTCACCTTTAATTATTAATGGCATCATTACATTTTCAATAGCTGTAAAATCATTTAATAAATTATTGTCTTGAAAAATAATTGAAATATTTTTTCTTCTTATTTCATCTTTTTTTTCATCTTTGAATTTTTTTGTTGAAATATCATTTAATTTTATATCGCCTCTAGTCGGCTCGTCTAAGAGTGCAAGTAAATGTAATAATGAGGACTTTCCAGACCCAGAGGGCCCAACTAAAGCCACTAGATCTCCCTGTTTAATTTTTAAATTAAGATTATTAAATAACGTTATGTCGCCATTTAAATGCTTATAAGTTTTTTTTAGATTTATTGTCTCTATTAAAATTTTATTCATATTTCAATGCTCTAAATGTTTTCATTTTTGAAATATGTCTAGCAGGAATATAAGATGCAATTGCTGAAACAAGTAATGAGAGAACAAAAATAATAAATATTGAAAATAAATTTATTTCACTTGGAAGCTTTTCTAAAAAATATATATCGCTTGGAAATATTTCTAAATTAAAGACTGTTGAGAGAAATATTCTGACTTTTTCAATATTTAATGAAAATAATAACCCCAAAATAATACCAGTAATTGTAGCAAAAAAACCTATTGTAAAACCAGTTAAAAAAAAAGATTTTTTTATCGCAGAGTTAGTAAGACCCAATGTTTTTAAAATAGCTATTTCTTTAGTTTTATTTTTAATTAATATAGTGAGACCTGAAATAATATTAAATGCAGCTACAATAATTATTAAGGTAAGTATTATAAACATAACGTTTCTCTCAACTTTTAATGCACTGAAAAAAGATTTATTTAAATCAGCCCATGTATAGATAAAATAATTTTGATTTAATTTTTCAATTTGTTTTTTGTATTTGTTGGCGTTTAAAGGATTTTTTAAATATATTTCTAAGTTTTGATCTTTTGTGTCTTTGTTAAAAATTGATAATGCATCTTCAATATTTAAAAAAATGATATTTTGGTCAAATTCGATAAATCCAGTATTAAATATTCCTGCAATTTTAAAGTTTTCTTGCTTAGGCAAACTTCCTAGTGGTGTTGCTACAAAAGCAGAAGACATTAAATTTATGTTATCTCCTTCTTTTAAATTAAGATTAAAAGCAAGCTCTGAACCAATGTATATATTATTTATTTTAAACTGTTTAACATTACCACTTGTTAAATTTTTTTGAAAAAATTCTTTTATTTTTTTTTCTTTGCTATTAACTCCTTTAAAAATAATACCTTTTGCTTTATCATTTATAATTATTATGCCTTCACCTGAATAAGTCTTGCTTACAGAGATATCTTCAAAATTATCTTTTAGTTTTAAAATAAAACTATCGTCTAAATCAAAACTATTTGGTTGAATTACAATATGCGGATTTAGACCTAAAATTTTGTTTGTTAAATCAGTTTTAAAACCATTCATTACTGACATAACAATTATTAATATTGCTACCCCTAGCATTATACCTAAAAAAGAAAAAATTGATATTATTTTCAAAAAACCTTCTTTTTTTTTAGGTTTCAGGTTTCTAGATGAAATTAATCTTTCTACTTTTGTGAACAATGATCTATTCTTTAAGTTTAGATTTAATACTTTCCAAACTTAATAGTTCGCAATTTGAATTCAATTCTTTAAATTCAAATTTATCTTCCTCAGATTTAGATCCAATAATTATTTGAAATGGAATTCCTATTAAGTCATGTTTTTTAAATTTATTTGACATATTCTCTTCAACATCAT
>Ga0209632_10002281_pt1 | contig 18461 bp, 3 predicted proteins | sample COG_10_FD_184754 | JGI IMG/M metagenome (GOLD analysis project Ga0209632, IMG submission 184754) | Pelagic Microbial community sample from North Sea - COGITO 998_met_10 (SPAdes) (version 2) | ecosystem: Environmental > Aquatic > Marine > Neritic zone/Coastal water | place: Helgoland, sampling... | reverse complement strand
CAGGCAACGACAGGCTTGATATCTTTGCAACTCAAGAGGCTATTCCGTTAAACCTTACTGGAGGACTGATAGCTAACGGAAGCGATGACATACTCGGACATCTTTTCATTACGTCTACAACTCTTGAGAAAGAGCCAGAGGAGCTTAATTTAAACGTAATTGATGTTGGTCCTGTTATTGGAACAACATTTGACGCACCCACACTAATTACATTCTCCTCAAATCACGACTTTCAAGTTGGAGAATGGGTTGGTATTTCGCAATCAAATGCAAGTTGGTTGAACGGTACTTTTCTTGTGTCAGGAATACCAACACCTAACCAAATAGAAATCATTACAGATACATCTTTTGGTGGTGTGCATGACAATACATTATATACTGTAGGTGACGAGGTAATGCTTAGAAACCCACAATCTATCGGTGAGATAGGCGTGGCACTGTACGACCAAGATGCTGATGCGTGGTCTTACACGAGACTACTTAGAAGTATTCAGTTAAACTTCCTTACAATCCACGGTAATGATATTACAGGGCGAGATGATGTAAGAAGAAAGACACTGTACTACACGGACGATTACAACAACAGAAGAGCGTTCTACTACTACGGTGAGTACATTGAAGATGGGGCTTTGGCTTACATCAACCCTAATAACTACTACAGCTACGACAACATAGACCAACAGAACGAGGTTTCCTCTAACTCTATTGAGGCAACAGTAAGACTGTCAGAGCAGATTGAAGCAGGAGCTTTAAAGGCTGGTAACAAGAGATATTTCTGTTATTTAGTAGACTACTTTGGGAACAGAAGTGCCTACTCTGCTATAAGTAATGTTGTAAGTGCCTATGAAGGAGTTCCAAGTGGGACTATATACGGTAACGATCCTGAAACAAACACAGGCAAATCTAATAGGCTTATAATCGAACAGATAGACACCGACAAGTACGAGTACATTGCGCTTGGGTTTATAGATTACGTAGGCGAGGTTGTCACGGCATCTGTGCTTTCAGAGCGAACTATCTCAAGCCGAACTATGATATTAGATCATACGGGGACTGAGGAGACTTTTATTGTAGACCTAGCGACAATAACCGTAAGTAACCTTAATACTCCTAAGAGGGCGTTGAACGTAGACCTTATAGATAACAGGCTTGTATTCTCTAACCTACAGGAAGACCCAAAACTTGATTTAAGACCGTGGAGTAAGACATTCAAGCATAGAATAAAACAGAAGTGGATAACCGAGACAAGTAAATTTCAATTAGGGGAGTACCAAGATGTGCAGGTGATACACGACAATCTTGGCTATATGATGAACGAGACATACCGATTCGGTGTGCAGGTTTATTGGAAGAAGTCAGGAACGTGGTCAGAAGCGTCTTGGATTGACGATATTAGAATAGACCCAGATTCAGACAATGTAGCTAATCCAGAGGGTGATAATAGAAGGTTTCAAAGCAGCCCTATAGCACCCGATGAGCTTTCAAACTACAACCTAAATGAAAGCATAGTTTCTGACGAGGATTTCTATCCCCTGCCACTGGGTGTAGATGCTGCGTATCCAGATGGATTTCCTAAGAAAAAAGTGTTCGGAAGGGTGAAAGTTCCTTACGTTGAGTTCTTTGGATTCGACCTGAACTTTGAAGTAGACGGAACTCCGATAAGAAACCTTATTAGCAAGATAAAAATTGTTCGTACAGAGTGTATTCTAGAGGTTATTGCAAGTGGACCTGTGGTGATGTCTGTTGGAATAGGTAGCCAAAAGAGTAAGGCGGGGGATTTGGTTTCTGATGAGAAGTTTATAAACATTGGGAATTACTTGAATCTTGATTTTGGTCCACTTGGTTCTACATATATAGGCACGACAAGCAGTGCAAAGGCAGAGTTGAATGAAACCATATTTCCTGTTTCATACGGTTCAATGGATGGGTATATTTACGACCCAGTTGCCCCATCAATTTGTTTAGCTACAAACGACTCTGACAACCCTTTTAATTGGAGAGATTTTGAAGGTACTTTCCATGAATATCCATTTGCGTATGGTTCACCGATGCAAGGAGGAATAAGACCATTTAACTTTGGATCTGGAACAGGTGGTGTTAACTTTCTACCTGATTATGAATTTGAACGATACGGGTATTTTGCTACTCAATCGTATTTAAGCTCACAGAATCTTGGGGTTAACTTCTCTTTACCAGGTGTTTCAAATAATTTTAGAAGGGTGTTTTATTCAGATTCAAATGGTGTTGGTAATGCTGGTAATGGATTTTATTGGGATATAACTAATTTAGGATATCCTGACTTTGAGTTTAGGGATGATGCAACCCATCATTGGATAACTCCAATGTATCATTATGGAGAGGACGCAAATCCTTTAGTTTTTAGAAATCATGGAGTTAATTATAATTTGCAGGGTGGTTTTACTGGTAGACACGGACAACCTTTTGGGACAAAGGTTAGATTGGCTAATTACCACGCTTCTTTCCCTATTAATTTAGAGGCTATAATTACTCATACAACCAATGAAAGCCCACCAGAAAATCCAGAGCATCTATACAACTTCTACCCATTTTGGGTAAACAGAAGAATACTCACATTCTACGCTCCTGATTTGTTATTCGATAATGAAGCTGTTCCTGCCGCAGGAAAACTAAACGTATTCGGTGAGTACAGAATGGATAGAAGACACCACAATGATATAGCCTGTGGATTGTTCTCATCAACACTACCGCTGTCAGGGTACTCAGAGTACACTGTGGAGAACATGGGTACTGACTATACTCAGTATGACATCAACGACATATTCGATATAGGTGATGGTGGTGCTGCTGACATATATCCTAACGCAAAATTCAGAAAGGGATACTCCGCAAATACAAAGAATTGGGACTCCGTTGGAACAGGTAATTCTGCGATGAAAGAACCATACACTAAGCATAATAATCTATATATAAACCCACGCTCACTCGTTCTTCGTGTGGATGGAAACGCAGACTCATCACTTAGAGATGGTCTTACAGGAGTTGAAGCTCCTAACAAGAACACAGACTACGGTGTTTACTACGTTCAGATGTATCAAGAGAACATCGGAAAGTACGGTGGTACTGGTGACTCTACATACATTGATACAGGGTTCTCTATCAAGGTTGATGACCTTACCGACACTAACGGTATCGTAAATCAAGACCAAATAAATGTCTTTGGAGGAGATACGTTTACTCAGGCTACTTACTTGGCTACAAGAAGAATAAATCCATCTGAAGTTTCGGCTGATAATACTACAGAATACCAAGGCGGTTCGCCAGGGTGGGGTGGTGGAATGAAGTTCTACTCTCAAAACAGGCTGAACTCTCAATTGAGAACAGATGACCAAACATCACTCCTATACCCAAAAGACACCACGAATCAAACGGATTGGCTTGAAAACACAGAGACAGGGTTTGGTGAAAACTTCCGATACAACCAGTCGTACACTCCTGAAAGCGGTGTCTTGTCTTACTCGTCTATAAATGACAGGCTAATCGACCAACAAGTAGACCTACCGTCACGTATAGACTACAGTGAGAAGTACGAGCAGAATACGCTTGACGATAAGAACCAATCGTTTCTTCCTCTTAACTTTAAAGATATTGACCAAGCATTCGGAGAGATAATCTCACACAAGAATGTAAACGGTGAACTATTTACACTACAGCCAAGAAAGTTCCAAGCGCAGTTCTTTAATGCGTCAGGAACACTGCAAACAGAGTCTACAGAAGGTCTAAACGTAGTGATTGGTGATGGGGCTGTCCTTGCAAGGGATGGTCGAACACTATCATCGTATGGAACAGAGCATAAGTGGTCTGTAATAAAGGGCAAGAGTCCAGGCGGTAAGGATGTTTTATACTGGTACAATCAAGAGTCAAAGCTTATTATGCGATTCGGTGCAGATGGGACGGTTGTTCTTTCTGACGTACACGGTCTACGTTCATTCCTTGAACTTGATGCACGATGGACTCAAGGCAAGGATACTCCTTATGCAGGTGATGGTGTGAGGGTTGTATGGGATGACGAGTACAAGGAGGCTATTTGGACTTGGAGAGGAGTAAGAAAGGTAGCTAAATATATTTCAAGTAGTTTGTTTTTAACTCAGGCAATTGTAGGTACAATAGTAGAAAACCCTAACGCACCTACAGATGGGTCAAACGGTGTTGCAGAGACGTTTGACAACATACCAAGACTATTTAGATGTACTGTAAGTCACACTAGCACGGGCAACTACGAGCCTGGAGTTGGTTCAGACTGGCAACAAGTATGGGAACAGATTGATTACGATAATGAAGAGTACTACACTTGGTTTACTCTTGCGTTCAACGAGATGACCAATGGGTTCTCATCGTTCTACTCTCACCACCCTAAGATTTACTTCCCTTGGAGAAACAAGTTCCTATCTGCTCACCCAACCGAGGAGAACAAGATATACGAACACAGAAGAGGCGAGTACACTACTTGGTACAATAGCGAGTCAGGAGAGTTGTCTGAGGATGCTTACATTGAGGGTGTCGTAAACTATATGCCTGAGTCAAGCAAGAAGTTCGTTGCAACTCAAGTAATCAGTGACGAAGAGCCTTACAGAATGGAGTTTGAAACCAAGCGTCATAAGAGTCATCTTGTAGAGGGGGATTTTGATGATCACGATGACCATTGGAGAAGCCCTATTAAGAACGACACGACAGATGGCAACGCTCCTGACGCAGACACAGAGTCACTTACAGGAGACTACATCAAGGTTAAATTCTTTATAGAGAAGAAGATTTACAACAGGCTATATAACTTTGTTATCAAGGTTAGAGAAAGATTAAGAGTATATAGAAAATAATTGTACTTTGTTTTTTGTATCTTTGAATTATAGTCTATAACTAAACTTTCAAAGTATGGCGTGGATAGCAGCGGTTGCCCAAGGAGTAATGGGCGGTGTTCAAATGGGTATTTCGATGGATCAACTATCCAAGCTACCATCGGCTAAAACTTACTCACCAGCTACAGACCTTGAGACAGCCACATCTATGTCACGTAGGGCTGCACAGCAGGGTATGACACCCCAAGAGAGGGCGGTAGCCGAGCAGGCGATAGGCACTGCTCAGAGCAGAACTCAAAGAGCGATGGAGCAGCGTGGTCTTGGAAACCTTGCCGCAGCCGTGTCTCAAATCAGAACCACCGAGGCTTACAATCAGTTAGAGGCTCAGAATCAACAGATTAAACGTCAGAGTCTTGGGCAGTACGCAAACCTAGCTGGTCAGATGCAATCTCTTCAGAATCAGAACATTAGTTCTTTCAATCAGATGCTGTACGCACAGCAACAGGCGTTAGGTCAGTCTGCTAGGGCAGGGTTTAGTAATCTAACTATGGGTCTGGGAGAGTTGATTGCCGAGGGTGTAGAGGGCAAGGATGCTGTTGATAAGGCTGCTCTTGGTAAAAGCACTATGGTCACTATGGCTCAAATGGGGTATGGTGATACAACAGCATATAAAGAAGCTGATTTATCTACAATGAATATGGACCCAAATGCTGGGTATGGAGACATAAGCACATCTAATATTCAGCCTTCTCCTAATCAAAGAATGGATATGGCTCCAGCGATAGGGTCAGCATCATCACCATTTATGCCTCAAGAAACACTACCTACACAGCCTTTTGAGTCTCAAATTCCATTATCGGAAATGAACACAGGGCTTTCCGCTTCACCGACAACATTTTCAGTAAACCCACTCAATGCGTTTACAAGTCCTGAAACTTTTGGTGCAAGTATGATTGGAGGTATGAGTGACTTACAACTCACAAATGCTTCTCTTGGTGATTTATCTACCCCAACAACAGGATTTTAAACATGGCAAAAGGACCCTTCGGTAATCCGTTAAGTACGGGTATAGCTCTAAGCGGAGTTATAGATATGGTAACCCCTGTAAGACAGGCACAAGAACGCAAGCGAAAGAGACAGGCTGAAGAGAAGGTGGCTCAAGACAAGAGGGCTAAAGAGCTTGGCTCTATAATGGGCAAGATAGCCATCGATGAAGACAAGATATGGTGGAGATATCACGATGACGCAAGGGCGCAATACGCAAACACCATAGACAAGGTTCAACAGATGTACAGCGCAGGAGACTACGCTGGTATGTATAAGACCATCAACGACTTCGACTCAAGGATGGCTAACTACACGCAGGCAACTACACAAAAAAACGAGTGGAAAAAATCTGTAGAGAAGGGCGATAAGTATTACGATCAAAGCTATTTAAACGCACTTGAAAACAGAGACGTTGACATGGCGGACTTGGTAGGTCTAGCGGACCAATCTGGCTTTGGAATGCATGATGAAAATACAAACATTCTTGGATTCATAAACCCCGTAGACAGAGTAGACTTGAGGGCTAGTATGAAGAAGGCTGTAGAAGGTCAGAAGTTTGAGTATGATAAGGCAGGAAAGAAACTAGATGTTGTGGGATACGGTGCTAATAGAGAGCCTGTCTACCGAATGAGCCTTCAAGACAAGGATAACACTATTAACGCTGTAAAAAATTCAATATCTCCACAAGCTGTTCCGTATATGCTTATGGAGTTAGGGTACTCTAAAGAGGATCAAACAAAGATGACCCCTGCGGAACTAGCTCAAACATTAGACCAAGAGTTAGATAAAGTGTATGGTCTTTACGCTACCCAAGAGCAGATGGGGGCTAAACCTACAGGCGATGGCGGTGGCTTCTCATTTAATGTGGGCGGTGGTAAGTCTGAAGGTTCGGTATTTAATAGGTCTGAAGGTCGTGAGTTGTTCCTTGATACTCCTTCGCCTCTTGCAGGCTCTCCTAGTTCTATTAAAACCCAAGGTCAGTATGACGTTACGTTTACCAAGGGTACGGGAAGAACAACATTGAGTGTCCCTACTGGATCTTATGAACTTGACCCTACTACTGGGAAGTATAAGACAACAAACTTTAGAGGTGCTTTAGACGAGGCTATTCCGTTATTTGCTATGCTTGGAAATGATGACCAGGAGTGGTATGTATCAACAAGTAAGGGTTCTGTTTCTGATGTAGACCCAAATATGCTTGCAGTGTTGGCGGATGCTATTAGGGGGGGGGACCTTGGAGATATTTCCCAAGCACAACAGCAGTTGGATAAAGCCAAATACGGCAAGACATATCTTATAAAAGGCAATGAATCTGTTAGAAATCAGTTCTGGCAAAAGATACTCGGACAAGACTATACTAAGCAGAGAGCAAATGAAGCGATGGAAAAACTTGGTGGACTTCCAGACTTTTAATAAATATTTTTAATGGACGAAAAATACACTTATAACGGTAAAGAGTATTCAAGAGCAGACCTTGAGGCTAAATACGGAGATAAAGTTGATGATGCCATTTCCAAATTTGGATTTGAGTTGGTTCAGACAAGTGATAAATCTGATTCTGACAAAGAACAAGTTTATAGCTATGGCGGTGTTGATTATACTCAATCTCAGTTAAATGATAAGTATGGCGATAAGGTTAATCAAGCCATAGAGAAGTTTGGAATAAAAAAAAAAGATTCGACACAGCCAGTCCAGACACAACCAGCACAAACACAACCAGCACAAACACAACCAGCACAAACACAGCCAGTTCAGGCTCAAGAGGCTGCAACTCAGGGAGGTCCTTTACTTGGGCTTGGAGCTGTTTCGGAACAAGCTACAATATCTCCTTCAGTTGGAGTAGATGAGAGTGAACTCCTTGGTAAATCTTCATTTGACGATTTAAAAGAGTCAATTCAAAACCCACTTCTAAAGTCTCAGGAAAGAGCTAAAAGACAGCAGGCTGAACCTGAATCATCACTAAATGTCCTCAGAACAGAAAAGTTTGTTCCATATACCGAGGAGAATTTAGAGGATGAAGAATATAAAAATTGGAAGTCAACTCTACCAGAAAATCTTCAACAGGAGACAGAGGAATATGACTTGTATGGGGCGTATAAGTCAGGAATGCAGCCAATTGAAGTTGCTCCTGGCGAATACCATATGTCATCAAGAGATCCAAAGACAGGCAGAATACTAAAGTCAGAAGACCACGAATCATTTAGTGAGTCTGTAATAGAAGACGAGAAGCTTGGATACATTACATACAAATCCAATGACGGCAATATCTACTCCAAGAAGCAGTACGAAATAGACATTGCTGGAGACGCAAAGGAGATATTCCGTGTTGATGACACTGGTGCTATTGTAAAGGAGTCTGTTGCTGGTGGAAAAGATCCCGTATCCGATGTTCAAAGAGGGGCTGATAAAAGAAAATTAGACCTTGAAATAGATACTCAGTCCCTATTAACTCTTGGTGACAATTTGTTTGACGAGGAGTATATGTCATCAAACAACGTGATAGATAAGTATGCTCCTAAAGAAATAACAAAAAAGGGAGCCACTGGAGGTCCTGGGGGTCTTCAGGTGTATGAAGAAACTGTCCGTGACCAAGAGAAAGAAGATAGGTACAATCTTGCTCTTAACGAGGCTAAGAAGTCTATATTACAGGAAAAGATTTATGGATTAACAGAGGCTGGAGAGACGTTCATTGATGCTGCTGAGTCAGACATTGACAAGTCTATGAACTCATTTTTAGAGTCTGTTAAATACGCAGATGGAGCAGGTAGAGAGTATCGATCTACGTTTGACAAACTTATGACCCCTAAACTTGTCAAGAAGAAATCTGAAAGCATTTACGAGATGCTCCTCCCTGATCATGTTGCAGGTGCTGAGATGATGCTTGATGAATCTATTCACGAATGGGTAGAGTCTAATTCAGAGGATATGGATATTTCTGATGAGGCGAAAAGAATGACGAAAGTTCGCATCAAGGATGAATATAAGGAACGAAAGCGGCTTGAAGAAGCGGCTAATAGCGTTGCTAAAGAAACTGGTTTAGATATAGATGAAGTAATAAGTGACGGTAAAAAAATAGTTCAAGAAATAGACAGCTACGAAAAACAGCTAAAATCTCTTTATATTCCATACGAAGTAAAGGCTAAAAAAGCTCAACAGAGAATGACTCTTGAGTTTGAGCAGGTACAAGATATAGCTGTAGATAGAATCTCTAATTCACAGGAGTACAAGGATCTTATTTCTGAATATCAAACAAAGGTTAACTCTGGAGAAATGACGGCAGAGGAGGCAAACTCTGCGGTGTCACAAAAAGCCAACATTATGCTTTCTGGAAGCCCAGAGGCTGTTGAATTACAGAGAAAATACAAAGGAGTATTAAGTAGTTACGATTCTGAACTAAAAAAGAAAACAGAGGCAATATACGGTGATATTGAGTCTTCTTTGAATGAGTTAAAAGGTCTTTCAACGAAGGATGAGGATTACAGAAAAAAGCTTTTAGCTAAGATTAAGGAAATGCATAAGGCTGAACAGTCAGAAATTGAGTCTGATTATAAAAAACTTTCATTTGGGGGTCTTTCAGCAACTGACAGCGACACAAAACTTAGCAGGGCTATGTATAGTGGATTAGGGGATATTGCTTCAGGATTAGCTGGTGGGATTGAATCTAAATTTGGTGAAACAGAATTAACCAGAAAACTTACATCTATAAATAATCAGTTAAAATCAGACAACCCAATGATAGACATTGGTGAATTTGGTTTTAAGGAATTTTCTGAAGACCCATTTAATGAGGATTGGTGGGCTACAAGGGTTGCTCCTTCTGCCCCAATGACGTTCTCATTAATGGTTCCAGGGCTTGGAGTTGGGGCTGGATCAGCCGCACTTGCAACAAGAATTGGTCTTACTGGTCTTTCTCGTGCGCTGGTTGCTGGTACTGTTTCTGGTGTAGGGATGAGAGCTTCTGAAAGTTTTACGGAGGCTGGTCTTCATTACTATGACATGATAGAAAGAGGTGAGTCTGTTAAGTATGCCTCAAAAGGAGCTGCTAAGACTTACTCTGAAAACATGAATCTTTTGGGTCTTGATGTATTGGAAATGACAACATTTTTTCTTCCAGCAGCAAGCAGGGCAGTAACTTTAGGTAAGTTTATAGCCCAGGTTCCATTAAACATGGCTGAAGAACTTATTCAGGAAGGGCTACCTGCTCAAGAACTTGCATACAACAGATACTTAAAAGGGGATCTTACACCAAAAGAAATCGCTGATGGTGTATCTGAATACGATAAAGTGTTTTCTGGTGGAACATTTAGCGATATGTATAACTTTCTTCAGACACCACAAGGACAGGAAGTTGCCCTCATAGGGGGTATATATGGCGGTGCTTTTGGTGGAGTATCATTGCCTGGAGATATAAAACGAGTTAACTCACAAAGAAAGCTTAACAGCTTCCTTAACGAGGAGATTGTAAAGTATTCAAGCACTGAAATCACAAAAACAAGTGGTAGCTACAGAATAAACCCAGAAACAAACGAATTAGAACTTGTTCCTGAATCAAAACCACTTGAGTTCGGTAGGGGTGGAGTTGTTCGTGGTCCTGCCGAGACAATGCAAGAGGCTAAAAACAGAAGAATCTGGCAGCTTAAATCCACTCTTGATGAGATGCAGATGAAGGGTCTTATCAATGAAGATGACACTAAGCTTGGTAAAAAGCAGATTGACTTTGCCTTTGGTGTTGCTGATCAGATGCCTGTAAACCTTCCTCTCGTTACCCGTGGTCAGTTACTACAAAAACTAACGGAAATAGAGGATCTTGAACAGGGGCTTGAGGGGATGACTAACGAGACTCTTATTGGCAATCAAAAGAAGAAGATAGCAAAACTAAAGAAGGAGTCTGAAGAAATAATTGGCGGAAATGCAAAAGGATACTTCATAAACAATGTAAGTGTTACGCTTGAGGAATTTTCTAAGATAGCGTCTAATCCTGAGTTTGCAGATCGTGTGATAAATGGTGAAGTTGATGTTGTCATAATGAATGACACAGACACTCAAAAATCATTTGCAAATGTAGTAGAGGGCTACAAAACAGGTAAGGAAGAGTTAAAGGTATTGGATAAAAACGAACGTATAGAGAAGGCTCTTGCGATACTTGAACCTATAGCATCTGCGAGAGAAGAGCTTACAGCAGACCAGCTGACAGAGGTGTCTGAAATCCTTGGCGAAGAACTAGCTGGAGAGTTGATATCAGATCAAATCAGTAAGGCTCCTGACGCTGTAGAACTATACAACCTATTAGACGATAATAAAGTAAAGATAGATGATACGCAAGTTACCGAACAAGAAGGTGTGGGTACTGAAGAGCAAGTCGGGGAAGAAAGAGCTGGGCAGGTTCAAGAGCCTGAAGTCAGCCAAGAAGAGGGAGCAACAGATTCAGTACTTCAAGAACAAGTAGAAGATGCTACTGAAGAAATTGTTGAGGGAATAAAATCAAAGGTTAATCAGTCGAAAGACGATGCCAAAACCAAGAGAAGAAAAAGAAAGGCACTTGGGGCTGTTTCAAACATTCTTAACTTCAAGTCTAACATCCTTCCTGACACCAAAGTAAAGGTGCATGAAACAGATGAATCCTACAGGTCTGCAACTGGCGTTGATGGTCCTGGCGTTTACGATGCAACTAATGACACCATACACATAAACCTTGCCCATGAAGAGGCTGGTGATGAGACAGTATATCACGAGATGATACACCCTATTATCTACAGTGCTGTCAAGAACGAGACAGAGGCACGCATCCTTACACAGAGGATGGTTGAGGGTATTGTTCGTTCTTCTGGTGGCAACAAGGAAATTGTAGACAAACTAAAAGGGTGGCTTGAACAGTATGAGTCTGCTGAACGTCCAGAGGAAACCATAGCCGAGGTTGCTAGTATTATTGCATCAGAGTTTAAGAACCTAGGTGTAAGTGCTAAAAACATCATCAAGGACTACATTAATAGGATGGCGAGGAAGTTCGGTGGAAAGAATCTTTTCAGAGCAGTGTCAAAAGACGCTGACGTTGTTAAGGTTCTGAATAGACTGTCTGAGGCTATGCAAGCTGGAGAGGCTATTACTGCCGAGGATCTAAGATCTGGCGAGTTTGAGATAAAGACGGGTGTTGAGAGAGATGTAGAGCAGGGAACTCTTGTTGAAGGCGCAGAGGGTACTATTCCCGAAGGTATAGATGATTCAAAAGGATCTCCTATTGACCTTAAATTGAAAATGCCTAAAAACCTTTTGGATAGAGGTGGTATAAACATAGATGACATAAAAAGGGGTTCAATAAATGATTTAAGCGGTTCAAATGCGTTTGTTTTCGCTGCGGATCAGGCAACATACGGTCTTGTAAAAAGCCCTACAGGTATTGAACACAGGTTCTTTGGCGGTTATCTTTTCCCTTATGGAAATAAATTTGGATGGGCGTTCACTGGTGAAGAGGGTGCTAATAAAATAATAAGCAAGATAAATGAAAGTGACGGGATAGGGCTTGTAATGTCTCAGGCTCCAGATGGAATTAAGGGCAGTCTTGCATTCTGGGAGTATATGTACGCTGAAATAGAAAATGCTATTTCTAAAGGGGTGTCTGAACAGAAGATACTGGAATATGTAAACTCTAAATTACAGTTAGCTAAAATACCACAGACTTTAAAGGAAAAGGGAATTAAAACTCAGATAGATAGGCTTGATGAATTAAAAACACTCATGCCTATTGAAGGAAAGAATAAAATTAGCTACGAGGTTCGTGGTAGTTTTACTAAGGCATTCTTTTCGGCAACATCTTTTGATGAGTTTGGAATACCACCACTTAACAAAACGGCTAAAGTTGATCTTGGGGTTCTTGACTACGTTAACGACCCAAGTTTAAAGAGTGTTGGATATGGAGACATAGTTTCGGCAATACAGTTTGACAAAGATGCCAAGCCAATAAGACTTGACAAGAATGACCCGAACTACCACCCGTCTTATCCTGTTGTAATATCAGGTAAGCCTATTATGGTTTTCAATAATGCTGTTGATGTTAGAGATGTTTACCCTAACGCAGTTCCAAAAAGCGAAAAAGCAAGTCAGGTTCCTTTAGGTCAAAGAAAAAAATCAGCAGCAGCAAGGTCAGCTATGGGTGGTCAGTATATTGCTGAGGTTCCGTCTGGTATTAGTGAAGGTCAACCAATCATCAAACAACGTAAAGCATCTCCAGAAAAATTTGTATCAGAACTTGAAAAAACAAAGGCTTCTGACCCTACACAGTATTGGAGTGTTGATTCTGTTAAATTAAGTGCTGCAAAAAAAGGTAAGGTAATAAGTGTTGATGGTGGGTATGGATTCGTTTCAAATGACGGAGACATCAAGGGTGTATTCAAACTTCCTACATCAAAGGTAAAGGGAGTTGCAGATAAAGTTCTTCAGGAGTCCGTAAAGCAAGGAGGTACAAAGCTTGATAACTTTGACGGTTATCTTACAAAGATATACGAGAGAAACGGATTTAGAATAGCAGCAAGGATTCCATTCAACGAAGAGTTTTCTCCTGACGGATGGAACAAGGCAAAGCATGGAACACCAGATGTTGTTGCTATGGTGTATGACCCTAACAACAAGCTTGGCATAAAGGAGAAGAAGTTTGATGATTACGATGCTGGCATAGCATACAGAGACTCATTCTTAGAAGACAAAGCTCCTGCCGACAAGAAACCTGGCGTTAAGCAAAGAAAACCATCTGCCCCAGACCAGAAGGTACGTGCAAGTATTGACTTCCAGAACAGATACGGAAAGTATTTCACAATAAGTAGAGACTTCAATAACAAGAATCACCTGGAGAACTACATAGACTTCATGGAGCGCAAGGGGAATAAAGAAATTGGGACTAACACTTTCCCTATCGGTCTTAAACAAAGAAAAAGTAAGCCAACTGGGAATATAGACTGGCAGAAAACACCAGAGGGGAAGGGAGATCCAGCTATTACTGTAAGAAATGAGGCTGTACAACAGGCTGCCGAACAGTTAAAAGATGGCAAGATAACAAAAGAAGAGTATCGTCAGACCGTAATTGACAATAGTCCTATAGCCCCTATTAAAACATTTTTTAAGGCTGTGTTTGAGGGTCATGCACGAAGGGCTTTGGGTAAAAAGGCAGACAAACTTTTCTCAGAGCTTGTAGACGATACAGGTAAAAAGCTTAAAAGAGTAGCATTAAGACTTGACATACCGTCTTACAAGAATCTAAATGCATGGATTGTTAGCATTCATAATGCAGAAGGAAAAACTAAAGACGATCCAGACGGGAAGGTTGTTTCATATATGCCAGCCGCAAGAATAAAAAATGTTTCATTTTCCACTAAACCATTTACTGCTTTAAGAATAGCTTCGGGGATAAAAGACAAATCTACATTCGCAAGAATGATAGGTGATCAAGTAGAAATACCAGGAGAAACATTTGAAGAGGTAGGTAGGAACGCTGAAAAAATGGTTGACGAAATATGGAAGAGTGACGAGTGGGTTCAGATTGGAATGAATCCTTTCAGACACTCTTACTTCTACGACAGGAGTAAAAACATTGGTTCGCCTGTTGTAAGTGCTGAAGAAGTAATTCAGGTAGGTGGGTTAGTGTATGCTAAAAATGTAAAGTATGAATCTCCTGATTCTGAAGTATTCGCCACAGTATTCAAGGGTGAAACGCTAAAAGACAAAGAAGGAAAAACATTAAAGTTCAGAAAACCAAAAGTTAAATCACCTCTTGAGACTTCAATTGATAAAAATGTTAAAGGAGGGATAGAAAAAGAAACTAAATCTTGGAAAACCGATTTAAAAAATGCACGTAGAAATTTTATTGACTTTAGGGGAGATATAAAAGACCTTACAAAGACTCAAAAAGAACTTGAAGGGGTTTATGAAAGAATTATAACGTCTCTGGGGTCAAACGGTGTAGCAAAACTATCCTTTGACAAGGCTTACGAACAGATATATGACGGTCTGGGTCCTAAACAGCGTGATGCTCTTGATAAAGTTATTATTGCAAGAAGAATTATTGCTGTAAACGAAAATAGGGCTGTAAACAATGTAGACGCAATTGAAGATTTATTTAACAATGTCCCTGAGTTTTTTAATAAAAAAGGGGGTGACTATGTAACGTCATTTCAGCAAACAATGGTTGATATTTCAAACACTGTAAGCAATACCCCACTTGAAAAAGACACGATTATTGACGAGGCTCTAACGCTTATGTCTTTGATGCCAGTAATGTACAGTGGAATTGAAAAGGCAGCTCAGGATAAGATACTAAAAGAGTTAAAAAAAGAGCTTGAAAGTAAGTTGAAGTCTGAGAACGTAACATTCTCTGACGAAGAGGGTAATCCGCATGGTTTGAATGCTGCATACGAGCTTCTTGACGCTAAACGTGATGAGCTTGGAGATGAACTGTATGATAAAATAAACAAGAGAGCTGACAAGTATTTTGATAAGTTCCAAGAAATGCTTGACCAAGACCTTGCAGATGGCATCGTGTCTCAAGATCAGTACAACGCCATGAAGGGTATAGACTACTCTCCGAGAGTGTTCGTGCAGTTTATATACGGTATTGATAATGAAATAATCAACAACACAAGCGAGGCTGACAACGTAAACGGGGTACTTTCATCTACTTTTGGTCTAAATAAAGACGCTATCAGAACACTTCGGGATGGGGTCAGGAACGATGACCTTAACGGTGTTTTCTTTAAAATGATAACAAACTCAGAGGTCCTGCTTGGAAACTATATCAACTCTAGGGAGCGTCTTAGAAAGATGAACGACCTGAACTCTTACACCCTCGGTCAGTTGGTGGATCTTGAGCAAAAGTTCAATGACTTAAAGTCAAAATCTAAACTTACAAAGGAGGAAAGAATTGAGTTTGAAACACTTAAAGAGACATTTGATGCCTTCTCAATAAAAAGAAAGAAGGGATACCTTCCAGTTAATTTCTACGAAGAGGGGGTTAAAAAGAAGTTCTATATCAGGGGTGACCTTTACTCTCAGTGGTACAATTTAAGACCAGACCTAAGTATTAAACTAAATGCCGTAGACAAGGTACTTCACTCTCCAATCGGAATACTTAAGACATTTGCGACAGGAGTGTTATCCCCACTGTTCGGTATAACAGCATCTGCAATTGACTTAACTCAGTTGATGGTATTCTCTGACGCTAAGGGATTTGGATTCGGTCCAGGTAAGATGAAATCTTTAACAGGTGAAATGATGCTTGTAAAAGCATCACAGATCGCAAAGGACCTTGTTGGTGTTCCGTTTTTCCAAAAGGGTGTTATAAGAAGCATACTACAGGAGGACGAGTTGTTCGTTGAGGCTGTAAACGAGGGTATAATGATGGACTTCCTGTACACCCAGGGGAACATGAACGTAGTTAAGTCTATGCTTAAGACGGGTATAGAGACAGCACTTGAAAAAACAGAGTTAGGTTTTGGTGGATACGTAAAGAGCAAAAAGGCGTTACTAAAACTTGCAGAGGCAACTCTCATTCTTAATAAAATGGCTGAACTTGCCCCAAGACTTGTAGCATATCAAAGAACAAGAGACTTTGAGTACGCCAAGATAGACAAGATGGTAAAAGAAGACGCTCTATCTAAACAGGAGGAGGATCAGATGAGAAAGAATGCAAGGGTTAAGGCTGCTGCAATTGCAAGGGAGCTTATGAACTTTGCAGAGGGTGGAGAAGTTACTAAAGGTTTTGTAGACAGGTACTCAACCTACTTCAATCCAGCCATGCAGGGTACTGTAACTGCCGCAAGACAGACTAAAGAAAACCCTATAAGAACAACGTCTAGGGCTGCTCAGACAGCGGCAATGTTTTCTGGAATGGTGCTTGGGTTAGGAGTGATGTTACCAGCGATGCTTAAGGATGATGATGATGACAAGGAAATAAATGAAATTATCAAAGAAACAAGAGATAACGCCTCCCCTTATATAAAAGAAAAATACTTTCTTATACCAACTGGCAAGAAAGATGAGGACGGTAACTACACCAGCATAAGGTTGAAGAAGCACCCTCAAATGGTTCCATTCTACGAGTTGTTTGAGATAGGCTACGACAACTACCTAAATGGTGATGACGCTACGGCTGTTGTAAGTAAAGAAAATGCACTTAGAATACTCCACGTATTCTTTGACAATGCACTTCCTGTGAATGTATTCCCCGTTGACAAGGAAGGAAATTGGAGAGGTAAGACAATACTTGCAGAACCATTCCAAAGAAACCCAATGCTCGGAGGTGGGTTGGAGCTTATTACGGGATACGACATTTACAGGAACAAGATGATTGAGCCTCAAACATTCAACAATAAGAATGCTGATCAGGCTGTTAAGGGACTTTTAAACCCGTATACAGAGGACTTCTACAAGTCATTTGCACTTGAAATGCAGGACGCAACTGGCGCATCCCTTTCCCCAGCGGAGTACAAACATTTTGTTGAAAGGATGATTACAAACCCAAGAAACAACCTGTACGTGGCTGCTGGGTATGCGTTACTTAACCAGGCTTCAGACCTGGATATAAGTAAAAAAGACAAATCATTCTTTGAGGACGCTTCCAGCATGGTGTCAAAAAAACTTATCTACTCTTCAACTTCAAAAAAAGGCATATCAAAGACTAAGGATTCAGAGTTTATAGATGATTATAGAGCCATCGACAACAAAACTTACCTAATAAGGGAAAGCGCAAGAAAGATTGCTCAGGAAGTAACAAAAGAGGGTGGTCTTATGAAAATTGCAAGTAAAGAGGAAAAAAAGAAGATGTTGGATGAAGGTTTTAATAAGTTTGAAAAGGCTCTTAAGGTGGTTGCAGAGACTTATCCAGAGATGAACATGGATCCTGAAGTTACGGCTAACGAATACGCTTCTTATCTAGCAAATAAAATTGTCCTTGAGGCAATGCCAGTAGATGAGCTTAACATGAGAAAATATCAGGAAATACTTTCAGAGCCTTACGGTCAATATAAATACCAGAAACAGGCACTTCTTTTCGCACACGAGTTTACAAAAAATGGCGTAATGATAAACCCAACTTCAGAAGATTTCATTCTTATTTTAGATCAAATGGATAAGATTTCTAAGAATAGCAATAAAAATTTTATGGCTAATGAATTTTCTATTGAGTATATGTATCTGTATGCTCAAAAAACTGGAACAATTACAACTGAATCTGAACTTAATAAGGCGATGAAGAAGTATCGCATGAAATAACGCTCCTGACACACGCAATGTTATATCCTCAAAATTCCGTACCTTTGAGATATGCCGAAAGACACTAGCAAACACAGTAGGGCAAAGGCTACAATGAAGCGTTTGGGAATTAGTGGCTTTAATAAGGCTAAGAGAACCCCGTCTAACCCTAAAAAGAGCCACGTAGTAATGGCTAAAGAGGGCGATAAGACCAAGCTAATCCGATTTGGAGAGCAAGGTGCATCAACTGCTGGCAAGCCTAAGAAGGGTGAGTCAGAGAAAATGAAAGCGAAGAGGAAGAGTTTTAAAGCTCGTCACGGAAGGAACATAAAAAAAGGCAAAATGTCT
>Ga0209632_10002279_pt1 | contig 18467 bp, 29 predicted proteins | sample COG_10_FD_184754 | JGI IMG/M metagenome (GOLD analysis project Ga0209632, IMG submission 184754) | Pelagic Microbial community sample from North Sea - COGITO 998_met_10 (SPAdes) (version 2) | ecosystem: Environmental > Aquatic > Marine > Neritic zone/Coastal water | place: Helgoland, sampling... | reverse complement strand
TCTCGCCAGACACTCGCACAGATGACTTCAAAGAGTTCCGCACAATGGCGCGTCAACTGTCTGCCAACCTAGAGACAGCCGACATTACACAGACTGTGCGTACACTCACCAAAACATTGTACCCAACTTCGATCTTGTCAGACGGTACGCGAAACCTGTTGGAGAACACAGCCGCCCGTATGGGTTACGATGCGGATAGCGTTCTTGAACAACTCGTCATCGAAGACGTGGACATGACGGTAGACCGTGTGTTGATGGATCAGATCAAGGATACGTTACCTGAGTTTGAAGGTTACGAGATTGAGGAAGCGGTCAACGAAGCCAGAGAGGCAATGCGTGATGCAATCGCCTACACAGTCAACGGTTTAGTAGACGCGCCAGAGGCACGTAGTCGGTTCTTGCCTTTGTCCTTGTATGGGGACATGGCATCTAGTGAAAGCCTAGTAACTCGCAACTCGCCAGCGGGGGTATATACAGATGCAGTACCCGCCGAGTTCGCGTCAGAGTTTGCAGCCGAAACTATCAACCGTATGTCGCAAGCCTCAGTCGATGCAGTCAAAGATTTTACTGGATCAGACGACATCAAAATGATGTTCATCACACCAGAACGTGCGGATTCCATATTCGGATCTTTACCTGTGATCACAGATCGTCCAGCAAACACAATGGACGCTATGCGTGATGCGATTGTGGATAGTGCGCCAGAAGCACGTAAGACAGTGGTTGCTGATTTGATTGATCAGTCCGAAGCCATACGCAACGGTATCAATTCAGCACGGGCAGATGGCACCGCGTCTGATCTTAGTGATCATTACATGTTTGACAGTGTTGTTAATACTCGTCTGTCTAATTTCAAAGCAAGTGACCTAACGACAACCAAGCCAGTGTTTTTGCGGGACGATAAGCCAGCGGTGTTCGGACACCAGATGACTTACAAAGATGACATGGTTCGCGGCGTTATCGAAGCTATACGTCAATCAGCCAAGACACCTAGCCGCCTCGAAAGCATTGATAACTTTATCGCGGATAATCGTGGTCTATTCAAAGGTCGTGAGGTGTTTAGTAGCCTGTCTGAACTGGCTGGTGGCAACGAACAGTTGCGCCGAATTATGCGTCAGGCAAACTACTCCACAATAACCGTTGACGGTCAGACAGTATTGCTTACCCCTCGAAAAGCCCGTTCTGTTTCTAGCGAAGAGTTCATCAAGGCGCAGCCATTGCTTGGTGAGGTCGAAGTCGGGTCAGGTGCAAACGCTCACATTGTAAGTGAAGCACGTATGGCTATTGATGATGGCGAAGCCGCCGTAATGCAGACAGCAGACGCATTAACAAAAGCTGGTATGCCGAAAGGCGCAGCCAAAGCTATGATCAAAATGCGTAAGAAGAAAAGTCTGAATGAGCGTGACGTTCAAGAGGTGCGAACCGTTCTAACAACAGACACGCAATCAGGTATCATTCGACGTGCGGGTATGCCTTCTTTGGCCGACTTCGCAGAGCCAGCCGATGGCAGTGGTGGTCACTTTGAACGCATACATGGTCGCATGGCTAAGTTCCTTTCGCCCATGACCAAGGCTTTGAACGAGTTGCCAGACAGCAAAAATCCAATGGGTCGTTGGTTCGATGCTGGATTGCGCCAGATGTATGACACGACAGCCGAGTTCGCCGCCCGAAAGGTTGGTGATGGCGAAAGCATCATGGGCTTTAATGTGGTTCGCGGAGAACAACAGCCTAAGTCGCACCGCCGAATTGCTGATGCGCTTGGCAATCAGGATCAAATGCCGAGGCTCTTGAAGACCAAGAAAGAGCGCGAGATTTATTCTATGATCCGCAAGTATTTGGATGACGTTAAGAAGCGTCTTCAAGATGCTGGTGAAAGCGTAGGCGTGATTGCGGAAAACTATTTCCCGCAAGTCTGGCGCGTTGACTTAATCAATTCAAACCGCCCTGAGTTTGAACGCAAGCTCGCCAAGTATTTTCTTGCAGAACATAAAGAGCGGTTTGGAAGTAACTCACTATCGCCAGCAGAGGCCGCGAAGAAAGCCAAGGATGTTACCAAACAAATCGTTGATGATGGTGGTGTAAACCTCCCTCGCAGCAAAGTGTTTAGTGCGGGAAGTGGTCAAGAGGATTTCTTCAAAGAACGTATGCTGCGCATTGACCAGTTTCCAGAGTTCAATGATGCAAGCAACATGAAAGACAACTTGGGCGTTTTTATGGAGAAAGACTTGATGGTGGTCATGTCTAAATACTCTGAAAATGCTGAACGCCGCCTGGACATAACTGACAAGTTCGGCCCAGAGGGTCATGGCATGACAGACTATGTGACTATACTTCGTAACACACACGATGCGGTGTCCCGTCTTTTGTCTACGCACAAAATCCTCAAGCCAGACTATCACGTTCTAGCGTCTGGCAATGAGCCTGATCTAAACGGTCCAGCCGTAATGAAAATGCAAGGCAACTCTGCCTTGTTCAAAGCACCGTTTCCTTCAAAAGAAAAAGCTGACTTCTTTACAGAGCAGTTGGTCAAGAAAGCGGCGGCGGGTGCGAAGCGGGATGAATTGGTACGGACCATAATGGATCGTATGCAACCCACGGCAGACAGTGACGAGTTCAGCGATCAGATGCGCAAGAACTTCCGCAAACGTGCAGAGGCTATTGGGTCTGCCCTTGAGGATACCCGTGGCTTCACCAAGACGCCAAGCGAGAAGAACGTGGTACACGCTGAGAAGTACATTGATCTTGTGATGCAAAAGCCAAACGGGTCGGAAGCTTGGCGCAAGGCATCATCTGCATTGCGGATGATCAACGGTGTAACACTACTCTCGTTCACAACTCTAACGTCCTTGGGCGATTTGGTTCTACCTCTGATCCGAAGCGGTGACTTCAAGTCATGGTCCACCGCGCTGGGCAACTACATGCGCGATCCAGTTGCGGGTTCAGCCTACCGCGACATGATCCGCAACGTGGGGGTTGCAGTGGAGAACACTGTCCACCAACGCATGAGCAACAGCTACGGGATCGACGCTAACCGTTTTACTACTGGCTTTTTCACAGCAACAGCACTGACGCCTTGGACTGATATGATGCGCGAGATTTCTGGCGCAACAGCATTCGAGCATTTCAAAGCAAGCGCACGTATTGCACAAGAGGCACCTAACACTCGTCAAGGTCGTTTGGCGAAACGGGCCTTGGATGAATTTGGGTTACAATCTTTGTATGACAAAGGTGCGCCACACATCGACATGATCATGCGCAGTGGTGGGACCGAAGCGGAACACCCGATGTATGAGACTGTGCAAGCTGGTATGATTAAGTTCGCAAATGAAAGTATCTTTGCACCGAACAAGAATGATTTGCCACAATGGGCCACACACCCTGCGGGTCAGTTGATGTTCCAACTTAAATCGTTCCCTCTTAAAATGCTGCGGCTTGGTCGCTACGCATTCAAGGAAGCGTTACGAAGCGATGACCCAAATTATGCGCCCCTGCTACTCTACATGACAGCAGGGCCAGCGATGGGTTTCACAGCGGCAAACGTGAAGGATGTTGTTCAGTCACGCGGTGGTGAAGACAATCGACAGGCCGAGTTTAGAGAGCGCAAGCTATCCAAAACAGTTACCCCTCTTGAGGGTATGCTGAGTGACAACGCTGACAAAGCTTTGGGCTGGTATTGGGATGGGTTTATGACAATGGGTGGCTTGGGTATCCTGGGCGAACTGATGTATGACACGGTTAATCAGGTCGATAACGGTGCATACGGTAAGGTCAGGATTGCAGAGACATTCATGGGTCCATCGTCTGGGTTGTTCTTCGATGCGCTTACAATCGCAGAGGGCGGCATGTCAGCAGTTGGCGATGCAATCTCAGGCGAAGGGACTAACGGTAAGGAACGCGCAGCGGTCAGAGAGGTTATCAGTCGCGCCCCATTCATTGGTCAACATTCGGGTATGCGTGAAAGCATAGTTGATAGGATTGCTGGTGAAAAAGGTTCAAGAGGCTAGGTTAGTCGAGCGCGATGGTAGATATTATGTTTACTATCGCGGTCAACTCATGGTGATAACAAGGGACAAAAAGATAGCACTCAACATTCAAAAAAAGCCCCGCGAGAGCGGGGCTTAGTTGGGAGAAAAATAGTGAACTATTTAATGGTACGGTTATGTTCGGGGTGATCTACCCCTTTTTTCCATTTCATATGCTAATGCTGAGTAGCCGATTTTATCACGGTAAGAATCTTCGTGATCAATAGAATTGAGAAGGCGGCATGTCTTGACCCAATCCATCATAATCGCAGCGTGTGCAGCGGTTATCTCACCATGCTTTTCTAATGCTTCACGGGCGATGACTGTCCACCCGATAGCTATATTGTTATGGTTCCAAAGGGCGTCACCGTAATCAACCGATCTAGCACCGTTGATAGTTTCTTTCGCGCTATCAATTATGGCGTCACGGTCAAGCATATGGCAATCCCATTGTCAGACCAGCCTTGGTCAACAGCACATCATGCTCTGTAGCAACCTTTTGTATATCGACCAGAGTTTCCTTGGTATGCTTGAGCTTCATTCGTGCTTTGTGAAGGTCATCGAAGTTCTTAACCTCACCCTCTTTTTCAAGCTGAACAATGCGGTCAGAAATACTTTCTATCTCTGCCTTTTTTTCGATGATGTCTTTGCGAGTATGGGTGATCAAGTCCCAATTTATATCTGTTGTAACCATTACTTTGCCGCCATTGTGAATTGTTCGTATTTATCACACGCCTCTGCCTCTTGCTTATTGGTAAGCTTGCATGTGAACCCCCCCTGATCGTCAGGGCGAGAGTGTTTGCAGAATTGACATGCTGGCGAGAGAGGGGGATTTTCCCAACACGCCGTTCTTTTGAAGCACATCTTACACCGCCAATCTTCGGGGTAAGAACTCACTCGCCAAGCATGTCCATCAAGCGCAGCTTGAATATTACTATAGATCTCGTCCCATTCTAATTGGTCGAAGTGGACGATTTCAGCGTGATATTTAGAGTTATCTTTACAGTAGGAAATAAAAAAGCTGCGCTCAATTCCAAACATTGCCATCATCATCATCATCTGTGAGTAGTATTTTTTGTGTGAAGCTTTCACACCATACGTCACAAATTTGTTGTAGTTGGCCGCGTTCATAGATTTGATTTCGAGAATGAGTTGTTCAGACCCATCCTCAAAATCTACCAGCCCGTCACTATGACAGACCACATGACCGCCCAACCATGAGCGTTCATGCTGTCTTCCCGTCACCCCATCGTTTGGATACACCCGTAGGTCTGCCATGCGTTGAAGGTCACGAACAACCTGATCCTCAAGCCTATGCCCCTCGCGGAAAATACGCATTAACTGCGGCGGCACCATATCATTAGGAAACCCTCGCAAGGATAACTGCAATCTAGCAACGCAGTCGTGTCCAGACGAGGCACCTATGTAGCACCGCGAAGTTTCATTGCGTTCTTCTGCCTGTTTGTGAAAGCCAGCATCTATAGCTTCGACAACCGCAAGGGCTTGGGGATCAGATGGGTGAGACATTAAAAGGGAATTTCATCATCTAGGTCTTCTGACACAGGGGCTTGATTAAAGTCTGATGCGCCAGCGTCTAGCGATGCAATCTTAGATTTATTAACCCGACCTACCCTCAAGTTGCCTGTGTTCTTGTCAGGCCAGATTTCAATCTCGCAAGCCTTGCCAGCAAACCAACCAACCTCTGGCGGGTTCGATCCTGTCCACCCTAAAACATCCAAGACACCTTTAAGTTCTTGAAGGCCGTACATTGTGTTTTGTTCGGACGTAGGGTTGTTGACCATGATCCAGTGCTTCCGCGAACCATTGTCATTCTTGTAGTTGATCTCGATTTGATCACCACCCTTTGATGTTTTCTTGATTGCCGCACTCTCAATCATTACTTCATGTGTGCCACGATCAAGTAGGCTGCTACCCGATGGTCGTTCACTGGTTTTAACTTTCGACAGATCGACATTTAAATACGCGCTCATTGTGCTACTCCTACACGTTTGGTTTTTTCAAATTGTTCTTTGGTCATCATCATGCGATTGACCAACTCAGGCACATCTGTGCCTTCCTCGACGGGGCGAATGCGCCCATGCGGGTCGCGGTTTTTTCCGTGCCATCCATGCACCTGATCGCACAGCATGTATCTGCGCAGGGCCATCTTATCCTTGCCGCCTTGCACCTTCTGTGTTTCGGTCTTCGTAACCAACGCACACACAAGATCGAAGTCACCGATGTATTTCTTTTGCTTAGACTTCTGGTGGAGCATGGGCCAGAAATGGGTCTTACCATTGTCGTCTTGTTCTTCGGCGGCGAGTGCAGTGACGATTGTATGGATCGGCAAGTCGCGCAGATCACCGATCAGTGGATCAATTTTCTGGCTGTAAATCTGGTAAGGTTTGAAGTTGTTGTTCTTGTCAGGGTTTTCGGCGTTTGCCTCATTAAAAGCACGGCGGGACAACTCAGTTATACTATCTACCGCCAACCACTTGTAGCCAGCCTCTCGAAATTCTGGGCTGCGAATGAAGCTCATTATCTCTTTGAAGGAATACCCGTTAGGGTATTGGTCCTTATCTACAGGGTGATCAAAGGAATAGAATGGCAAGAAGTCTATATCCTTGTCACTGATTGAGGTAAGCCCCCCTTCGCCTGATATGATCAGACCTTTGCCAAACGTGTCAGCAAACTTGCCTATTGCGGTGGTTTTTCCAGCCCCACCGTGACCGTATAGAAGGATGTTAAGGTTGAGCGCAGTAACATCGCTCGTCTTAAAAAGTTTAATTTTCATGTTTTGAGAACCTTCACTGTGACTGTGCCGCGTTTAATCGTGAGAGCTTCACGAAGTTTATCCTTCACCAATTCGTCTGCGACATCATAAAGACGTTTGTTCACGGTGAAGTTTTGGGAAACACATTCGGGCAAGGGTTGTTCATCGAACAGCTTTGCAAGCACAGCCTTGTCCCAATCAAATTTCTCTGGGGTATTAATCTTGAGGCGACCACTATCTGCGAAGGGGATTTCAACCTCGCCATACTCTTCTGGTAGTTCGGAAAGTATTTGATGCTTTAGGTAGTCAAGTTTTTCCTTGACCTGATCTAGCTCGTTAGCTGCGGTTCTGTATTGCTCACAGTATTCGGCAAGACGTTCATCGCGGGTTGAAGTTGGTAAGGTAATGTCACCAAAAATCATTTCATCGGGCATAAAGATTAACCATTGCGTAAGTTGTGTCTGACGTGTTAGTAACACAACCGTTACACCTGAGCAAGAGAGAAAATATGCACTTCAATATTCAACGATTAGTTGACGATCTCGGGGGAGCCACCGCCGTTGCCAAGCAAGTTGGCATTGGTCGCACGGTTCCCTACGGTTGGGTGCGCCGATCTTTCATCAGTTCACATCACCTTTCACTGATTAAAGAAGCCAACCCTTTGTTGGATATTAACTGTTATTTTGAACATGAGGACGCGCATGACACAGACAACCTTGGATGCAGCACTTGAATACTTAGATCGCGGCTGGTCAGTCATACCGATTAAAAATGGAACGAAGGTTCCACCGTTTAGTTGGAAAGAATTTCAGTATAGGCTCCCCACCGAAGACGAGATTTATAAGTGGTTCGATGGAACCGATCACGACATAGCAGTGGTGTGCGGATCAGTTAGCAACCTAGTCGTTCTTGATACGGATGATCAACAAGCTACTGACCATGCGAAGACTATGGGTTGGGATAGAACGCCGTACCAAGTCAAGACTTCCAAGGGTTATCACTTCTACTTTTCATCGGACGATAAGATACAGAAGGGCAAGGTCAAAGATAAGACTGACCTCCAAGCCGAAGGTGCTTATGTAGTCGCCCCACCGTCAGCAAACAAATCACTTGCCTTACAAGTTGGGTGCGATCCCTACGATCTTCCTAAGTACAACGGACCAAGGGTTGGCTCTGCGGATAACGTCATTCCTTTTACGCCCACGCCATACGATCAGATCAACCTGGACTTAATTAAATCTAAATTAAACGCATGGGAAGAGGCAGAGTTTTTTGTCGAAAGAGAGGGCCGTAAGCTACAAGCTGGCGATAGCTGTCACAATCGTATCGTCAGTTGGGTCGGACATTTAATATCTCTGAGCCTAGATCATCAAACCGTCTATGACAGAACCCTTGAGTTCTGTGAACAATTTATGGATGACCCCTTCGATGACAAGAAAATACTTGAGACCATCAAGGGGTTGCTGCGCAAGGAAAAAGTAGAGGAACACTTCGACCCCAAGCCGAAGCCCGAACCAATTAGGTTTGACCCGATCACAACGTCAAGCATTGATGTACTCGCTCAAACTATTGGTGAGCAACGCTTCTTTGTTGATCCCATCATCCCATCTAATGATGCGTCATTGACTATGATCTTTGGGTACTCTGGGCATGGTAAGTCGATGTTCACGCGCAACATGTTGTATGCAGCGTGTGTCGGCAAGATGAACTATGGCCCATTCATTCTGTCTGACAAACCTCGCGTTCTTTATCTTGATCTTGAGAACGGCAAGCGAAACATCTTGCGTTTCCTGAAGCAAGCCAAGGCAACCTATGGCGATGCGGGTGACAGGTTTATGATGTTCGCTGGTTTCCAACACGGCGATATGAACCTCAAGACAGACGAGGGGGTTGCAAGCTTACAGTCTTGGATCAACGCCACTCGCCCTAACATCGTTTGCATTGACACAGTTCGTACCGCGTTTGTCGGGATGCAAGAGAATGAAGGCAAGGAGTGGTCAGGGATTAACCAGTTGATCCTTGCGCTGCGCAACTCTGGCATATCGGTGGTGCTAGTACACCATGCCAACAAGCCACAAGGTGAAGGGGCAAGTGGGTCATACGCTGGCTCGACCAACGCCCTCACAAACCTAGAGTTCGGGATCAAGGTCACACAAATTTTTGACGATCAGGACATGGCTCGAACCAAGGCTGGGCTGTATGCTGGTGATATAGAAAGTCCCATGCTTCATAAGCTCTACCACCCTGCGGCACTCAAGAAAGGTGAACACATGGCAGTCAAGCTTGAAGTTCGCTTTGTTAAGAACCGTGAGGCAGACGAAAGTTTAGAAGACTTGAGCTACGTTGCTTATGCCACCGACTATGATCGGGACACATTCAGATGCGTGTCAACAACAACCTCGAAACAGAAGGCTCTTGTATGGTGTCGCCCACATCGGGATAGCAGCGGCACGGTTGTTCCACCCCTGTCTAATGATGACATCGCCAGAAAATTAAACATACATAGTAGTGTAATTGAAGATTGGGTTCGTCCATTAACTTCCAATAACGTCCCAAATAAAATAGCTAATCTGCAAAAAAATTGATGGGTAGGAAGTTAAACTCGCGTTCCTTCGTTATCGAACTGCGCGGCTCCTAAAGAGCCGCTCGTTATCTCCGACAACTCGTCAGCGAGTTTACACCTGTTCGCTAAAAAGTCAATACTGGTTGTCAAAAAAGTTGTGTAGTGTTATATCCGTTACAAAGTTCTTTTGGAGTTGGGTATGTCATCACGTTCCCCCATCACTCCCGAAGTTGAGCAGTATTTAAAACTTAACCATAAACTTTACACTCATAAAGAACTTGCTCAACACATCGGGTGCTGCGTCGAGACTGTTCGCCGTGCGCTAATGCGTCTTGATCTAGAAGTTATCTACGGTGCCAAGTACCAGCGCAGACAATCACCTAAGAAATGGAAACGTCCCTGCATCATTTGCGGCTGCACGAAACAGCGGCCTAAAGCTCAGTACAAATGCACCGCCTGTCACGACAGAGAGCGTGACCAGAACAGGCATTTCAGTCACTCGCGCACATCGACGATCACCTTACCCAAATTGAGAGAGCTTAAATTATGTCGAGACAAAAACGAAAAGGCGATGGTTATGAACGCGAGCTTGCTCACTGGCTAAACACAAACGTCTACAAAGAAGAAAGGTGTGAACGCGCACCTCTATCTGGTGGTGGTTCAGTAAACATGGCAGCGGGTGGTGCAGACCTTCTCGGAACGCCAGGAATATTTGTTGAGGCCAAGCGAGTAGAGAAGCTACCTTGGCGTGACGCGCTTGCGCAAGCTGAACGCAACTCAGCCCATCGCAAGACAGATCAAACTCCATTGGTAATTACTCGCCGCAATCGTGAAGCAACTGAGGACAGCGTGTGCTTTCTTAGACTGAAAGAGTTTGCGAAGTATTATGAGGCGTATCTTAGAGAGCAAATGAAACTCTAGGACGACAGCGTGTGTATAAGAATATAAGTTAAAGGCACCTTTAAGCTAAACATCATCCTCAAAATAACTAACTGTATTGGAGTGGTGTATTGGCTATCGTCGAAGTCCTTGCCCTTGCGGGGGCGGTTACAAAAATTAGTAGTAGTATTTCGTCTGCTATAAAGGCGGGAAAAGATGTGCATTCAGTGCTACCAGCTTTTGGTAAGCTGGCTGACTTAGAGGCGCAGATAAATCTAGCGGAAAGCGGCAAGCACAAAGGTTTTCTTGGACGCCTCACCTCGACTGAGGCAGAGGGCTACGAAATCGCATCGGCAAAGATGGCACACAAGCAAGCGCAAGCTGATTTGAAGTCGGTATGCCGCTTGTATGGGCCGAGCGGTATGTGGGACTTGGTGGTGCAAGAGCAAGCCGCTGCCCGTGTTCGCAAGCGCAAAGCACTTGAGGGAGAGGCTGAGAAGCGCGACAAGTTATTCTTTATTTTATCAGTTATACTTGGTGTCACGATCTTCGTTGTTGGTTCTGGGTTCATGTTTTATGGTGCTAGTTTTCTAGCGAACTAAATGGCGCGGCTCCGCTTGAGGCTACGCCGTTATATTTTTTTTCTTATGGGACGACAGGCCGCAGATGCAAATGTTATTTGTTGAGTAGCCAACAAAGGAATACTTCATGGGACTTGAACACATAATAACTGTGTTGATTGCACTCGCTGGATCGGCGGGTTTCTGGTCCTTCATAACGATGAAGGAAAAGAATAAGCGCGAAGTCCAGACGGAGTATCAAAATACATTGAAGGATCAGGTGGACAGGTTAGCCGAGAAGTTAGATGTCTATACGAAGGACAAGGAAGAACTCTTAAAAGAAATTGGTAAGCTGCGTTCCGAGTTGGCAAGGGCGCAAACAACGATCCAACACTTGGAGACTATGCTTCGGACCCGTTAAATGTCAAGAAAAGACCAGATACAGATTGGTCGCCGTGGTGAATTTTTAGCAGCTTACATACTTGAAACTTATGGGATCACCACAACCCACGTTGATCTGCAATACGACGATCTGTGGTGCCGCACACACTCAGGCGAATTGTTTAGGGTGCAAGTGAAGTCCACCCTCAAGCCCACCACCTACACAACCGACCTCGAAAAGAAACGCTACCAGTTTTGGCTGGGGGATTCCCCACCTTATCACGGCGTCTATGTCTGCGTAGCTCTCGACATCGAACTTTGCCTTGCGTTTAGGGACGACAGGGCGGTGAAGACTTTTAAAATGAGGGACAGTTGTTTCACAGAGCAGAAACAAACTGACAGCATTCGAGAGGCATTTTCACTATGACCGTAAAGCATGATGGCATCATTGTTCACTGCGCTGCCACCCAACCACAATGGATGGAAGACAACTCAGCCGTTGATCAAATGAAAGAGATCGACAAGTGGCACCGTGACCGTGGCTTCCGAATGATCGGATACCATTACTACATCGCCCGTAGTGGTGAGGTGGTTGTCGGCAGACAGCTTGGCACAACAGGCGCACATGCCAAGGGTAACAATCAGACCATAGGTATCTGCCTTGCTGGTGGGTTCGGATCAGACGCAGACGATCTAGCGACTGACCATTACACCGCCGTTCAACTCGCCGCCGCTTATGACCTAATCCGAAAGCTTCAAGACCAGTACCAAATTTCCAATGATAAGGTCATCGGCCATAACCGCGTGTCGAGCAAAGCGTGTCCTGGCTTCCGCGTCCAGAAGTGGTTGGCTGGAATGTCACTATCCGAAGCCACCCAAAAGAAACCAGAGCGCACGAAACCAGCCCAATCGAAGACGGTCAAGGCATCTGCCGTAACCGTAGCTGCATCGGCTGGTACAACCATCACTGCCCTCTCTGGTATGAATGAGACAGCACAGTACATCATCTTAGGTTTTGCAGGGATCACGATCTTGTTCGGACTCTACATAATGAAGGAACGGCTCAAGGCTTGGGCCGAAGGCTGGCACTAACATGTGGGTGATTGTTGTCCTCTTCCTTGTGCCAGACGCATACAGAGTGGGCAGCAATCAAATGATATACCAAGACAAGCGCACTTGCGAGGTCGGGCGCAATCAACTTGTTGCAAGACTAACGGCAACCGCCCCGCCAGAGGGGAGGGTCTCTGTTAAATGCGTAAACATGCGTGGAGGTTTGAGCGCGTAAATGTTCGGAATAAACAAACTACAAATGTACGGCTTGATTGCCGTTACCTTCGTACTCGGATTGCTTGGCATTTATTCTGCTGGCGTAAGTCGGGGGCAAGATAAAATCAAACGCAAGCTGGATCAAAAGCTGATCGACAGCATGAGAACCGCCAAGGATATTGACGATGAAATTGACACGCTTACTGACACCTCTCTTGCTGATCGGGCTAACGAGTGGGTGCGCAAAGATAACGGCTGACACTTACTGTGATGTAGCCAACCCACACTTCTTTAGTTCAGAGGCAACAGTTGATTGGTTGATCCAGAACGATAAGCCCTTCCTTAAAGACAACTTAAAGCACAACGAAACATACAATACCTTGTGCGGTTAGGGTGTTAGACAGCTTGCCCTTACAAGATGTTGTGATTTCGGTTAAGGTTGTCGCAAGGAAGAGGGGTGACTTGGAAAATCTCAACAAACTATACGCACGTAAATTAATTGATTTGGAACTCATACAAGTTAATGGCGAAGTCTATAATTCAGACCTCGACCCAGAGGAAAAGGCTCTCAGGGAATACTGCATGTCCACACCGAATCGTAGGACATTTGCCATCTTATGTGTACGCGCGTCCCTTGATGACATCGGTTTACTGCCTAGTGATGCAGTCAAAGAGCTTGGCGCAACGCGCCAGACCGTTGATACAATGATCACTGAAATGAGTGACGCTGGATATATCATTGTGCGACGAATGGAAAACAACCATCGAACAATTCTCGCCAGTGATAGATTGACTGTAACCTATATAAAATACGCAGCAGCCTTGGCTGATATAAGCCAAGCACTCGACTTGGCTGCGATAAACACCGCTAGAAAATACCGCCAAGTAACTTAGCACCTCTCCACTAAATCGTTAGGCGTTCACCCACCCCAGGTGTGTCGGTTATTATACACCAACAGGGGGGTATATACTATGAATTATGGTGAAGGGTTGACAAGCGAGTATCATATGCGCAACTATGGGGTCCGTAACCACACAACCATAGGAGATTATCAGACGATGAATGACAACCTACGCATGGATATGGCAAGGTTGGAAGCAAAGATGGACGTAATTATTAGTATGCTTCAAAACAGGGGCGGTAATAATTCAGACGCTCCATTTAGCCATGAACTTTCAACCGCGCTAACCGTATCAGAAAGCGCATTATTACGCAGACTAACAATCAAACAACACTGTGTTGCCCAACTACTCGTCAAGGGTTGGAAGAACGCAGACATAGCCGCACTCATGGGTGTCACAGACAACACAGTAAAGTTGCATGTGTCAGCCGTTGGGAAAAAGATGGGCCTCAAGACAAGAGGACAGATTGCTGTCGCCTTTAGGGACGTATGTTCCAAGTCATCCACTGGCGAATATGAAGGTGCATCTGGTGGACTACCCATGAATTGGGGCGATACCGCGCACATAGGAATGGATGACAAACTTGCTCCGCTTTATGCTCCGCAAAAGAAAGGTAGCAAATGGGACTGAGTGTAAGAACCAGAGGTCGATCCTCAATGCTGCAAGCAAAAGGATCGCTAAAAGTAAATGGAGTTATCACGCAAATTCGTGAGAGCCTTCACACGTCTGACCCCGACGAAGCCCACCGCAAATGTCTTCAATTAGAAATGGACATATTGCTGGGCAAAAAAATAATCGGGCGTAAGGTAAGTGCCACGCAAGTATTGTTCAGCGATTTGATCAAACGCTTCCTTGCCGATCCATCTACTGGATCAGGCAAGACTGTGCATCAAATTTTAGAAAAGCTGGATGATCATTATGGCTCTACCCTTGTGTCAGACTTCACCAAGGCAGACGCCACGCAATATATATATGAGAACCACACATCGAAGGGACACGGCAACAACCATACTCGCCGTGTCATAACACAAATCCAATCCCTTCTGAACTATGCTCACGAACAAGGCTTCCGCAATGAGCGGATAGCCCTTCGCAAGCCACCAGAAGACATAAAGGATTTGGAAGTTCTATCGCCATCTGAAATCGACGCGGTGTTCAAAAGGCTCAAGCCCTGCAATCGTAGGCTTGCATCCTTCATCCTCTATACTGGCGCAAGACCAGCCGAGGCATACACGCTGCGCCGTAAGGATGTGGACTTCCCTCGTAAGACTTGTGTTCTTACCTCTATCAAGGGGCGCAACCGTGTCCCTCGTAAGCGCACCATACCGCTCAATGCGAAAGCATATGCGGCGGCGCACGGCAATCAACTTGCCGAACTCGACAAGGGAAGTGATTTAATGTTCACTTACCTTGTCAACGGTGAACACCGCCCGTACCATACTAGGGCGGGGTACACATACTTTATCAAGGACTGGACCGCTTCATGTGAACGCGCTCAAGTTGTGGACAAATCACCGTACACATTGCGTCACACCTTTGGTTCACGCCTTGGTGATAACAACACCCCATTCGCTGTTATCTCACAGCTCATGGGACACACCGATCCGAAGACAACTATGCGCTATGTGCATCCAACTTTCGAGGATCATCTAACGGCTGTCACGTCTATCTTGTAGGTGTGCCAATCACACAACGCCGAAGGTTGTCATGCCTTATGGTTTATGGTGTAGAGACTAGCCCTCTGGCACGGGGCTAGTAACCACACCAACACAACCTTCGGCATCACTTGTAACATCATTCTGTTGTTACATTTATATTTAAAACACGTCCCGATCCATTACGGGACACACGCTGAGGCAACTAACTATGAGCAATAAAGCAAGCAACGTCATTCAACTCAAGGTAACTAACTCTGGCAACGAAGACATACATAAGTATGCGTTATCGGACATGCCCTACAATGAATTGAGAGATGTCGTTGAACAGGAACTACAACAACTCTTAAAGAATGTGCTTCCTCACAACTTCAATCCAGAAGACATAAAGGTTTTAGATACAATCTTGAGAGAGTTGTTATTCACTGACGAATAAGACTAAAGGCAGTGACCATCCGACTTGTGCGGGTGGTCTTCCCAACAAAGTGCTTGTCCATAGCGGCAAGCATTTTCTTTTTCCAGGCTTCATTCTTGAGTGACAGATAGATCGCAAGCACCAGCTTGTCATTGTCTTCCATCTTCTCACTCAGTCCACATCGGACGTAGCCATCAGCATCTATGCTGATCGCTGGTGTACTCTCGACAACATAGAGTTGTTTGCGGGTGGCTTGTATCTTGGTCAACTGGCTGTCCTCTTTGTCCGAAAGAACCCATCATGTTCTGGGTGGTTAAACATAAACAAACGTGCGTAGTAAGCCCGATGATTGTTAGACAGTTTGAATTGATCCCCTTCTGTCTCAATGTCAGTGTGCCATCTGATCCGCTCGAACACTGAGTTGATCGAATAATTATCATACCCTCGCTCAATGATGTCGAAGGTGAAGTGTTCAACAAGATCGTAAACGTGCGGGTTTTCTTTGTGATACAACCACCACTTCTGTTTCAATGATAGCTCTGAGCTACAATCATCAGTCATCGGCATGATCCCTCACCCAATCAGAATAGGCCATGACCTTTTCCTCTGGTTTGTATTCACCCCGATCTATTGCAATGGCCTGACGCTCTACATCATAGATGTTCACCTCGCCCGTCTGCGTATAGGATGATGCTGCGCCCTTGATCAGAGACAAGAGGTAACGGTATTTAAATTCTGCATCGATGTTCATATCATGCCCTCGTCTTTAAAATCTTTTTCTAATTTCTCTGCAAATTCGGGGTCGATGTGCCGCATCTTGTGCAGCATTTCCATCGCCTCAGTCCTCACCGCAATCTTCGCCAGCCGTGTCTTCGATCTGTCCTCCCCCACCACACGCTTCGCAATCCTCGGTTTGAACGTCGAGGTATCCCCCATTGTGGTAGTCGATGACGGGGACTTCGTATTTGACAGACCCAGAACCACCACATTCTTCGCACCACTTAAATCGCATGGCAGAAAGCCTCTCTTATTCTTTTTGAAATACTCTCGCTCAATGGCAAGCATCGCCTTGCCCAACTCGACTTCTTTCCACTCGCCAAAGCGCAAGTTATAAAATGGTTTTATCATTCGTGTAGTTTCCCTGCCGATTGCTTCACTCTTTCAATGAGTGTTTCCAATTCATCTATTTGATGTTTCATTCCTGGGTGACACATCATCCGCATCAGCTTGAGCTTTGCTTCAATCCGCTCAATCCATTGCACCGTTTCCACCATTGCCCCCATCATCCAGCCTCATAAAAAATATGACTGCCGATAACGCCCACCTGTCTCATGCTCTTTGACCAGTAGGGGGTCACGTTCTTGGCGTGGTAGTACAGGACGGTCTGCCGAAAGATACGCATGTCCTGTATCTCGTAGTCGTCAATGGCATTGGCTGCGATTGACAGTGCTTGGCTCCACGCCTCGGCATCAGTCGGCTTGTCTGACTTACCGTCATGCGTCCAACTGAATTGCTTGTCTTGCCAAACCACCTCGCAAACATCATCGGGATAATCAGGAGAGGCAACACGGTTAAGTGTCACCTCGGCTATCGCGTACTGTCCAACGCGGTCTTCACTTCTCGCCTCAAAATATATGTTAGTAGCAAGACACGTCACGGATGCTATGGTTAACAACATGCGGCTTCCTTTCGTTTTTGTAATGGGGGTAATGCTCGTCAATCAATCGACATACAGTCGTGATCTTGTCGAAGTCTTTGTGCCGAACCTTGTTGGTCCTCACGACACAACCCACTCGCCACCAAAACATTCGTGGTCGCCACGGATACAGCTTGTACCAAGTGTCCTTGACCGTGGGTGACATTCGCTGATCAAACTTTAACTTCATATGATCTACTCCCTTGTGTCCTAACCGTTACACTAAAGTTGTGTTGGTTGTCAAAAAGAAAAAGGCTCACCCGAAGGCAAGCCAATCAAATCAACCCAACAGTGTCGCGTATTGCTACGCTCTCGACACGCTCTCAAAGTCTATGAGGTCCAAGCCCATGATGTCCTCTCTCTCGTCAGACTGTGGGCAAGTGTTAAACAATTCCCGTATTTTAGCCCTTGCCTCGTCGCCCGTATTCGCCTCAATATTATAATCAATAGTCTCGATCCGTTTGACTATCGCTTCCACCTTAACATTCCAATTCATTAGACTCGCCGCCTTTGCTATGGTTGTTGTGACACATACACTACAACAACTAATGCTGTTAGTCGTCCTTAATGTAAAGTGTGTTGGCTCAAGGCCCAAATCTGCTGCGGCTCCTGGCACCCATCCCTCTCGTCAAAGCTCATTGGTGTTATCACTAGCTTGCCACCACTTGGTCGGCAGTCATAAACATGGGCCACATCCTCAAGGTCTTCGTCCACGAACTCACCGCAAAACAGAATGTCATACGGGCCTCTCTTGTTGACCGCTACAAAGCATGTAGCAAATTCCAACGCATCGAACTTTCTAATCGGCAGTGACATGGGGCTGGTCAGTGCTGCATAGAGCATAGACATAGCTCTCTCGTCGTCGCAGTCCCTTACTGCCACCGCCATTTCTGTTTCGTTGTCTTGGAAGATGAAGATACTCTCGGACATTGGGACACTCCTTTGTCCCATCATCCCATTATCTCAGGTCGTGCGCGTCCCCAATCTAGGGGCCATGCTATATTTTACATCCAATCAGTGGAATGTTCTGCATCAATCGGTGCAATGCCAGCCGAATGAATTATCTCCATCGTGTCCACTATCTCATTGTACCTTGCTTCCGCAGCGGCCTTGCTTTCCTCAATCTCCCAATGGTCAGTGAGGAAAACATTGGGTGCCCACTGTTGTTCTGGTGTGCCTGTCTTGCTGCGGGTCGTGTAAAAAACTACATACATTATGCTGTCTCTCTTTTGATTATCATTACGTCCAACCTATCAAGATAATCCTCGTTGCTTTCGTCATCTAATTGAGGTTGGTTTTCATTGGCGTAAGTCATCGCTACCCAATCTTCAAACTCAACAAGGTCTTCTTTGTG
>Ga0209632_10002274_pt1 | contig 18475 bp, 17 predicted proteins | sample COG_10_FD_184754 | JGI IMG/M metagenome (GOLD analysis project Ga0209632, IMG submission 184754) | Pelagic Microbial community sample from North Sea - COGITO 998_met_10 (SPAdes) (version 2) | ecosystem: Environmental > Aquatic > Marine > Neritic zone/Coastal water | place: Helgoland, sampling... | reverse complement strand
GCAAAGAAGAACGATCTAGCTGTAGAATATATTACAAAATTCATGCGCTACAACGCAATCAGTACCTATCTGTCTTCTTTTGTCGGCGCGATACGTAAGTGGACTCGATTTGATGGCCTACTACACCCTAACTTCAACCAAACTATCGCTAGGACAGGACGCTTGAGCTCTAGCAAGCCGAATTTCCAAAACTTACCTAAAGGATCTAAGTTCCCGGTACGTAAATGTATAATAAGTAGGTTTGAAGACGGAAAAATTTTGGAGATTGACTATTCGGGAGTTGAATTTCGTGTTGCTGGTGAGTTGAGTAAAGACAGCCAGATTATAGAAGATATCCTCACAGGTAAGGACGTACACAAACAAACTGCGGCTATCATAAACCAGTGTGAGGTATCAGCTGTTACAAAAGATATGCGCCAAGCCGCGAAATCTTATACATTTTCTCCGTTATATGGAGGAATGGGTATGACTGAGCCCGAGCATATACAAGCATACTTCCAGGCCTACTTTGGGATCTACAAAGGTCTAGCCACTTGGCATAAACGTCTAATGGACGGTGTGCTGCAGGATGGCCTAGTTCGCATACCATCTGGCAAGCGGTATATGTTCGAGGATGCTAGGAGATTAGGCAACGGACGTATCACCAATGCCACTGCAGTTGTAAATTACCCTGTGCAAGGCTTCGCTGGGATAATTATGCAGCTGGCCTGTGTTCGTGCTTTGAGAGCCTTTAAGCAGCGCAACCTAAAGTCAAAGATCATACTCACTGTGCACGATAGTTTGGTGGCAGACGTTTTTCCTGGAGAAATCAAACAGGTAAAAGAAGCACTGGCATGGGCGCTGTCTGGGGTACAGGAGGAGATTAAAGAGCGCTTCGATTACGAATTTGTTTTGCCGCTCGATGTTGAGATGGAAATTGGAAAAAACTGGATGGAAATGGAAGAAACTGAATTGACTTAATGTATGTACTAGGGTAACTTCGTAACCCTAACATATGAGGAGTTAATAGGTCCATGAACGATCTAGCAGTAGTAGACCCACGTGAAGAACAACGCCTAAAAGAAAAGATGGGCGTTGTTCCAGAAGCACAGTCTAATGACCGTGTTTGTATGGTAAAAATCAACCTCGATGATGAAGACGAGGCAGGCAATCAGTTACCTAGAGGTACTATGTATCTCCGGGATCATTCTGAAATAGCGTATGCAAAAAACATTAAGATCCGGGTACTCGGTCAACACTATCAATACATCGAGTATGACCCCGAGCTGAATAAGACAGTCTGTAAAACCTTACTAGCCAAAAGCTTTCGTCAAGAGTTTCTAGATACACGCGGCACATCCAAATGTGGCATGACAAAGCCCAAGAGTAAGATGGAGCAGTACGAAAAGGAGCGGTTTAAGAACGTAACCTGCTTCCGACAGCTGCGTATACTTACATCCTACGAAGGGGTGGATGCATCAGGCAAGTCTGTAAAAATTGAGAACCAACCAGCTATTATGCTTCTCAAAGGTTCTAACTTCATGCCGTTCGAAGATGAAGTAGTTAAGAAGCTACCTAAAGGTGCATCTGTATGGGATTTCTGGATCGACGTAAGCCTTGAACGCAAGAAGAATGGGTCTGTGACCTACTATGTCATGCACTATGATTTTGATGCATCGTCTGTAGCACCCTTCGATATTCAGACAGCGGAGACAGTTCGCACCTTTGCTGAAATGGTTGATTCTGAAAACGCTAAGATTTTAGAGTCACACAAGACTGCGATAACAGAAAGGTCTGCTGGAGAGTACGTTGTTCCAGAATATGACAACCTAGAAGCCGACTTTGAGTAGGTCGGTTATGGAACTGTCCGTAATAGAAGCCGAGCTAAAAAGCTTACTGGATAACATATCCAACGGTAAGCCTGTGAGCTTCACAGATCAGATGATCGAAGAGCTAGGCGAGCAGGTTAAACAATCTGTTCGCAAACAGCTTACACCTAGAGATCCAGAGTTTCGGGTCCGGGCTTCTAATGTTGGTAGAAATCTCTGTGTACTACAGAAACAGAAGGAAGGTGCTGACGCTGAACCAATGCCATACAACCATGTTGTACGGATGCTCATTGGAGACTGCGTAGAGGCTATTGTACGGTTGCTATTGGATATGACGAGTGTCCAGGTAACAAGCGATGGAGACAAGGTAGAACTAGACGTTTCTGGTGTGTCTATCAAAGGCGAGTCTGACATAGACATTGATGGTAAAGTCTATGACATCAAGAGCTGCAGTCCGTTTGCTTTTAAGAACAAGTGGTCATTAGGCTACTCAGGCTTAAAGGAAGACGATGGCTTTGGCTATGTCGGACAGATGTATCTGTACGCAGATGCTCAGAAGAAAGAGCCGGGGGGCTGGATCGTTGTTGATAAATCATCTGGTGAGATCTCTGTAGTTGAAGTTGAGGATAATCCAGCTGAGGCAGATGATGTAAGGCAAGACCGAAAATACAAGGTGGAGGCTCTCGATACCAATCAGCCCTTCCGCCGAGGTTTTGAGCTCCAAGACGAATACTTTCGACGTAAGGCTACCGGAGACAAGGTTCTGCATAAGAACTGCGGCTTCTGCAGCTTTAAGAAGTCTTGCTGGCCAACCGTCACACGCCGCCCATCTAAGATGTCTAATCCAGAGGCTAAGAGCCCAACCTTTAAGTGGTTCGTAGACTAGGATGCCTATCAAAACTTCCAGCGCGAAGAACAAAGGCCGCAAGCTCCAACAGTGGACCCGAGATCGGATCTTGGAGCTTGTTCCTACACTCGAACCTGACGATGTGAAGAGCACAAGTATGGGAGCTGGAGGAGAAGATGTGCAACTCAGCCCAGCGGCCCGTAAGAGTGTTCCCCTCACGATAGAATGTAAGGCCCGTAAGGGTATTGCTGTCTATGGCTTCTATGACCAGGCGATTGAAAATGCGCCTACCGGAATGGAGCCCGTTGTTATCCTTAAAGCAGATAGAAAAAAGCCTCTGGCCTTGGTCGATGCTGAATATTTCTTGAAGAAAGTTACAGGCAAATGAAAGAAAACGAATTAGACGAAAACACAATGATGTTAAGGTTCATCTGCGATCCAGACGGAGCTATGTCAGTACAGGCCGGTTATCACTTTAGCGATGATATGCCTGATGATGTTAGAGGAGGTTTTTCTGTCCTCTTACGGGGTATAATGGCCATTATGGAAGTTGATCCCGAGGCATTACTAAAAGCCTCTCAATATGCCGAGTATGGTGCGGATCTAGATCGCCACGAAAGCGCGCAAGAAGAAGCTACGGGGCCTAAGCTTTCCGTTGTAGATTTTAAGGGGCGTGTACAATGAGCGCTGCTGTAAATATTTCTGCGTCAGATAGGATAAAAATTTCATCTGATGGCCTGTCTACATCGTATTACAAGATACCTTCCCACGCCAATGAACTACGTCACTTGATTAGCCATAAAGGCATGAGCAAGAGCCGTGGAGATATCTTTAAGGCATGTTATCGGCTGGGCGAGAAAGACGGGACTGACACCCTGTACGATCTCAACAAAATGAAGTTTTTCATCGAAGATCTGATTGAAATGCATAAGCGGGGGGAACACCTATGACCCCTGGCTATGAGTATTTTGATGAAGGATCTGAAGCTTTACGTGATCCTAATACGTACCTTGGAAAAAGCCCTTTGGACATGGTTCGGCATTTTTCCAGAACATATCAACAGTCAATGGGACATCCCTGGTCGAAAGGTAGTCTGAAAGATTGTCTGCGTACCGTGTTGATCAAGGAAGAATACGCAGAGGTTCTTGAAGCCACAGAAGCTGATGAAATCCTTAAGGAATTGGCAGATCTAGTTTACGTTGTGTACGGATTTGCTGCGACTTTCGGATGGGATTTGGACGAGGCTGTGCGCCGAGTTCACGCATCTAACATGTCTAAATTAGGGGATGATGGACAACCAATATATCGCGAGGACGGGAAGGTTTTAAAGGGGCCAAATTACGAACCACCTAACCTAAAGGACTTAGTAGCATGAAGAGTATTGAACAAGAAATCATCCGTTGGTTTGAAGCTGAAGATGGGATCTGGGTAGTGGATTCTGCCAAGACAGTCGAAGGCATACTCCTGAAGAAAGCCGTGCAGCGTATCGAAGAGCTGAAAGAAGATCTTGAGGATGCCCAGGCGCTGGCTGACGATTGGGATGATCATTTTGACGAGGCCGTAAATGATGCTCTCTCAGATTACACCGAGCAACGAGATCATTTTGCGGATGCATATCACAAAACACTTACGCACGTACTGAAAATGCAGGCTGCATCCGAGGCCTTCACAAAACAGTGCCTGAATTTTTTAGACGAGGAAGGCAGCGATGAATAATAAACGACAGTTCTCTACACGGGCTAATATGGTCACTAGGCGGACGTACAACCGTCCACTGAATGACGAGGGAACGGTATTTGAAACCTGGGAACAAACAGTGTCTCGGGTAATTGATCACCAGGAGTGGCTGTGGGAACGTGCCAAAGGTGAAAAGCTTAACATCGATGAACTAGCGGAGCTTCAGGAGCTCTGGGACTTGATGGTAGATCGTAAAGCAACAACCTCGGGCCGCACACTATGGCTTGGTGGTACAGACGTTGCTAAGACACGTGAGGCTTCACAGTTTAACTGCAGCTTTGGTAAGTCTGAAACAGTACACGACATTGTGGATCAGTTCTGGCTGCTATTACAGGGCTGTGGCGTTGGCTTCGAGCCTGTGCGCGGTACGCTTAATGGTTTTGCTAAGCCTCTAGAGGTTGAGTTGATACGATCCACTCGCACAGATAAAGGCTTTCCAGATAACCAAGAGCGTACATTCGTTAATGACGAAGGCGAGAAGGTTACACATATTAAGATTGGAGATAGTGCGGAAGCCTGGGCTAAATCTATAGGAAAGATCTTGGCGTTGAAGTCTCCTATTGATCGTCTGGTTCTAGACTTCACCGAGATACGACCGGCAGGTGAACGCTTAAAGGGTTACGGCTGGATTTCGTCTGGTGATGAAACGATCTCCCAAGCCTTCTCGAAGATATGTGATCTTATGAACAAACGTGCGGGTCAGCTTCTATCTCGTATTGACGTTCTAGATCTGCTGAACTTGTTGGGTACAACGCTATCTTCCCGACGATCAGCTGAGATAGCGCTCATGCCTATCGACGATCCTGAGGTTGATGAATTCATTTCCGCTAAGAAAGACTTTTGGCTTCACAACAACGATCACCGACAACAGTCTAATAACAGCATCATGTTTCATAGTAAGCCAACTAAATGGGAACTATCCTACATTTTTGATCGCATGGTCGAGGCGGGTGGCTCTGAGCCAGGATTTGTTAACGCAGAAGCCGCAAAACGCCGCGCGCCCTGGTTTAAAGGTTGCAACCCATGTGCAGAAATTTTGTTAGGAAACAAGAGTTTCTGTAACCTAGTCGAGATTGACCTGGGCAAATTCTTAGGGGATGTTGAAGACCTTGAACGTGCGATCTGGATTGTTAGTCGGGCAAACTATCGTCAGACATGTGTGGATCTAGATGATGGTGTTTTGCAGAGATCCTGGCACGAACTTAATCAGTTTCTACGTCTCTGCGGCGTAGGTCTTACTGGTATCGTTAAGTTCCTAGACTACTACGGGGATGATTCCGCAGAATTTCTTACATCTCTTCGTATGTGGGCACGTAGAGGTGCATTCCATATGGCAGACAGTCTCTCTCTACCACGACCTAAAGCTGTAACCACAGTTAAGCCAAGTGGAAGCCTAAGCAAAATTATGGATACTACTGAGGGGGTGCATCGACCTCTAGGTAAATACCTGTTTAACAACATTACATTCTCAAAACATGATCCCCTTGTACCCATGCTTCGCGAGGCAAAGTATAAAGTGATTAAGAAGCCATTTGAGTCTGACAGCGTTCTAGTTACCTTTCCGGTAGCCTATGAGGACGTAAAGTTTACAGAGATTGATGGTAAGTTTGTTAATGTCGAGACTGCAGTTGAGCAGCTCAACCGTTACAAGTTGATGATGGAAAACTATGTTGATCACAATTGCTCGGTTACAATATCGTATGATGTCGAGGAAGTACCTCTGATAATCGAATGGATCTTAGAAAACTGGGATACATATGTAGGCGTATCATTCATCTATCGGAACGACCCAACAAAGACTGCGGCTGATTTAGGATACGCATATCTTCCCCAGGAAGTTGTTACCGAGGAGATATACTCTGAGTATGCATCATCCCTACTTCCAGTAGATCTAGATGCAGGTAACAGTTTACTAGAGCTAGAAGAGGCAGACTGTGCCACAGGGGCTTGTCCAATCAGATAAACTAATGATTATTATACATAAAATAAGAAAAGGGCTACCGAATGGTGGCCCTTTTTGGTATAATACCCTTAGTGCAATCCCGCCAGTACTTAACTAATGAGCAGCTATGAGCAAAAATGCCCGGCGATACACCCGCCGAAAGAAACGTGAAGATGGTATCATCCCTACTCCAAAGACCATTAAGACAATTGAGCTTTGTCCTAAGACATACAATCAAAGGTTATACTCAAAAGCCCTACAGGAGGATCCTCTAGTATTTGTGGTTGGATGCGCAGGTACAGGTAAGACGTATATGGCTGCTACAATGGCAGCAAAATTGTACTACGAGGGTGCGATAGATAAGATCGTGATTACCCGACCCAATGTAGCTGCAGGCGGTAAAGACATTGGCTATTTCAAAGGCGATATGCATGAGAAGATGGCACCCTGGGTAAGCCCCTTAATAGACGTTTTTAAGAAACACCTTGGTAAGGTAAAGGTAGAGGCCATGCTGGCTGACCAGGCAATCTCAGTTGAGCCGTTTAGTGTTATGCGCGGCAAGAGCTTCGAGGATGCTTTCATTATCTTAGACGAGGCTCAGAACACATCATATCCCGAGCTAAAGATGTTCCTCAGTAGGCTAGGAGAAGGCACAAGGGCAGTTGTAAACGGTGATATGGCTCAGTCAGATCTACACGACAAGTCCGGGCTTAAGCAGATAATCCATATCATAAAATCCCAAATGCTACCATTTCCCATCGTAGAAATGACCACGGATGATATCGTCCGATCAGACATATGTGCGACCTGGATCAAAGCGTTTATAGAACACGAAAGGAAGTAGTATGGAGTACTGGTTGGCTGCTATAGTCTACATGATAGGTTGCTTGTTCATGGTGATGAATTTTGCTCCCACCGAAGATGCAAGCGGAAAGGATTACCTCCTTCTTGTATTCCTCTGGCCCCTACTAACCATCTGGAATGTCCTGTCAGATTTGCTAGGATTTACGCACGAAGAAGACTAAAAAACCCCAGCCATCTATTGACGGCCAGGGCTCTGGTTAGTATATAGATTGGGCAAAGACAGCTTGGTCGCCATCTTTGTTAAGTTGAGTTAAACCCTTCTGCTTCGTGCGGGAGGGTTTTTTACTGAAAGGCTTCCTCTGTCTGTTGTTCAGGGGTCAAATAGTTCAGTATTGAATCGGCAGCATCATCTATTGGTGTAAGTAAACTTTCCATCTGATCTATACCCGCATCTACAACCGCTGGCCGATCTTCCTCATCCACTGCGGCAGTTGTCTTGAGCCCTGCCCCCATTACAAACCTAGATAACATGTCTTTTGTAGCTGCGTCTGTGGGCTTTTGGTTGTACCGTTTAGCAAGCTCTACAAACTTGTCTGGGTTTGAAAGAATTTCATCGTAGATCTGTATAGCTTTTTGCTCAGGGGCTAGCTTTTGAAATACTGCTCCTGAGAAAGCCCGTGCTCGAGTACCGGCTCGGCTAAGAGGGCCGATCAATGTAAAGATCAGACGATTAGTGGCTGTGGTAGCTTCTTGTAGGAAGGCAGTAGGTGATAGACCTACGTTTGTACGTGCGTTTTTGTTAGCCTGCACAAACCCAGCAACCTCTGAGTAGGCTTCAATTGCCTCCGCAACCTCAGGCTTATCAGCAAATACTTCTCGACCAACCTGCAAGAGCATATCAAATTCCTGCTGAGCTTTAGCTAAGGGCACTTCTTTGATGGGAGTTGTTCCACCAATTTCTGCTCGGAAGTCAGAAGTCTTAAGCTTAAACTGCCGTAGATAGGCAACCTCTAATCCCTTCTTAACAATGGCAGCGCGTTCTGGAGGTAAAGAGGCTATAGATAGGTTTATATTTTCAATACTAGCCAGTACTTCTTTTTTGTTAAACAGCTGCGAAAACGCGGCCTGTGGATTTGTTGTCGCCAAGAATTCATCGTTACCTAACTCAGTGCGCAGAAATCCCATAAGCTCTGTCTCTGCAATATCTTCCTTAGCAGATTTAACGGCACCATCTAGGCGCTCCATAACACCATCTAGGTTACCACGTGATCTTGCAGCCTCTTCGATCTGTGACACAAATGTAGTGATCTGCGCCGCCTTCTCTGGAAACAGTTCGTTTAGCTGGTCTGCATACCTCTGAAGGTCTGCGGACATCCCTGTAAGTTTCGCACCGTCTAGACCGTTAATCCTAATATCTGAGGCATACTTATCTAGCACATCAAGTACCATGTAGTCAGCCATAGCGTTAGGATCTGAGGCTACATTCAGGGCCTGCATCATCTGATCGGCAGAGGCTACATTCCCCCCAGATAGTATGCCCTTAGATAGGTTCTCTACTCCCTGGTTATAGCCGCTGGCATCAAACTCAGGTCCAGTAACTCCGGCTGTAAGGTCTGTACTGTCTGTACGTCCAACAGTTCGGTTGTAGAGATCTGCATAGTCCGCCATCACACCTTCGCCACTGAAGATAGGTGCAAATGTATCCTTGTAGAAGGACTTAGCTGCCCGTGCAGCCTCAGCCAAATCAGGGTCACTGTTTTCAACAAAAGTAACCATGTCTTCATCGATGAAACGTACAAGATCACGTACAACTTTACCGGCACCGCCCTGGTTGGAAGAGTATAGATCGGAAGCTAGTGCGCTTAGTTCGGGTCTAATCGTGGTATAGATATATCCGAAGTCTGCGTTCTGGCCGGTTAGAGCATCTCTGAATAACGCAAGCCGCTCCTCGTCTGTAGGTGGCCGCATAATTTCTTTACCGGTATCTGGATCGACATCAGGAACATTCTTTGTGTTAATGATATCCAGCATGTTTTTAATCGGGCTAGACCTACGCACCTGGCTCAAAGCAGCTGACAGCTGATCGTCATTCAGATCGAACAACTTTTCAAACAAGGCATCAGGATCAATCTCGCCACCCTTGATCTCATTATACAGCGTGTTCTTCTGGTTAGAGAGATCCTCGTAACCTAGCCGTACACCTTCCATAATTTCAGTAAGCTTACCGCTCTTTGCTTCCGCTATGTCAGTACCTGTAACGGTCTCTAATTGCTTTAGCCGCCCAGCAAACTCTAGATCATCTGAAATACCTGTACCAATACTCTCTAGAGCCTGGTTGTAATCCGCATCAAATTTTGCAGCGGGTGCTGCGGCTTCATCAAGATACTGATTAGCCTGGCCAGCAAAGTCATCTGCAGCACCTTGCATAGCGGCGGTCTGAGCTTCAGGATTTGGCGCATCTATGGAATCGAGATACGACTGTATTTCCGCATCCATACGAGCTTTAGGTGCATCCAGTTTGGCTGTGAAGCCTGGCATCGCCTTGGTGTTCATACCAGCAATAACCTTACGAGCCTCTGCAGCCATCTGGGGATCATCAATACCCCGTATAAGTGCGTTGAGAGTATCAAGCTTAACCGGCATCTCTTGCTGGTTAGCGGCTAGCCGGGAGATGAATACTTCTTGATTGGCATTTATAGTTTCTGCCATCGACTGAATGATCTGAAACCGCTCTCCCTCGGTAGTTGCCTCCGTGATGCTAGCTAAGCGGTTGGCTATATCATCGAATATAACCCTTTCTTTATTACTTTTTGGTCCTATCACCCCCATTACAGGTCGTACCAACATGTCGTATACTAAGCCTGCAGTATCTGCAGTTGTACGAAGAGCTCCTGCGGCAAGGCTGGATATACCAATACCCTCAATCAGGGCGTTTACTCTCTGCTCTACAATCTGATCAGATCTAGAATCGCCAAGATCTAGTCCATCAAATAAGGGCATGGCTGCATTTTCACCGAGAACGACATTGCCTTCCTCTGTACCAATCGTAGATACCGCCGCAGCTTCACCGGTAAGAACACGGCCAACATTTTTTGCAAACTGAGGTACATATTTTGTAAGTGCCGAGAAAGCAGGGCCAATTTTGCTAAGCCCTTTATCACCGAGAATAGCAGCTGCAATGGCAGGACCGCCATCCGCAACCATACTGTCTACAAAGCTATCCTCTGTATCAACTTGAGGGCTGTTTAAGGCAATCTCTTCAGCTCGCTCGTCATTACCCATAACGGCAGCACCTAGCTCCCGCATGTCTCCAGCACTTTCCCTAACGCCCATGAGAAGCAGTCTATCTGCATCTACACCAGCTTCTGGGTTAGTGAAGGTTTCATAGGCGTCACCAAGAGAGACATTCTCAGAGAACGGTGCCGCGATAGCCTGTCCCGCCGCTGTAAGCGTAGCCTTCCACATTTTTGGAGAAGGCCGCGGAACATCTTCTACCTGGCCTGTGATTGTATCTGTATATCTAAGATTTCCAGTTAGGGTTTTCTCCGCATTGGGTAGGCCTGCTATGCGATCATACTCATCCATAGCTTCCTGGAAAGACATGCCTTGCCAGTATTGTGAGCCAAGCTCATCTGCAAGTTTATCAATCGGCGTAGGCTCTGGTAGCTCAACAGGAGCACCCCCAGCATCATACTGGCTGTTTAAGGGGTCATTTTTGTCGGCAGAAAGGAGATCTTCGAGTGCCTGAAACTTATCCTCAGCCATTACAATTTACCTCCGTTGTTTTTGAAGAATCTACGAAGTTCGTCTTCTGTATAGTTTTCGTAAAAAGTACCCTTTGAAGGGTCTGCCATAGGCTTAGTTTTCAGGAATTCTACAAACTGGTCAAAGCTGATGTTTGGTATATCTGAAAAGGAAAGTGAGCCCGGATCAGCCTCAGCTGATTTGTAAGCATACTCAGTCTCATTTCCCATCGCGTCCTTTAAAGACACCTGTGTGTCGTAATCCAAGACGTTTGGTAGATAATCCGTAAAATTCATACCGATTGGGGTTGTAGACATAGTTCCTTTAAGATCTTCAGAAGCGATGAAGCTGTTAAACGCTGTATACCGTTTCTGCTCGGTACGTTTTACAACCTGTTGCATTGCTCTATTCAAGAGTCCTACGACCTTTGAAGGATTGGTAATGCCTTTACCAACATTCTCTAGGTTTTGCATTAACTCTTTGTCGGACAATGCCTGACCAGCTGATCCTGCATAAGCAGCCATTGCGTAGGCCGCTCTGAGCTGCATACTAGCAATCTCCCTATCTTTAGCGGATAGATTTTGTATGTTGCTTAGTACCTCATTCTCAAAAGTCTCGTAACCATACGTGCCGTTCATGACACCCTTAAGAGCACTCTTGATAGAGTTAGCTTCATTCACAAGTATACCTGCCATACTGATATACGGGTTAAGACCCTCTGGCGCAGTAATCACTAAATTACGGTAGTCAGAAAGGGTTTGTATAGCCCCTACACCCTCGTCAACATTAGTAGCAATTTTCTGTGCCGCGTTGTTGTAGTTACGTACAAAGGTCTCATAAAAATCGGCAGGCAAAACTCGGCCTTTAGAGATATCTACTTCGTTGTTTGATGCATCATAGTATTTACCATCTCTTGGATAAACCATCTGCCCAGCCGCACCGATAGATCCAGTAGAGGTGAATGAAGCGAACATTAAGGGTTTACCGTCTTTCTCAGCATTCTTACGATTAATCTCTACCAAGGTATTCATGGTGGCAGTTACTTCAGCGCTACGGCTAGTATGCTCTGCCAGTGTTAGGGTTTTGTCAGATAACTGAGCATTTAGGTTACCCTGTAGTGATGCCAGTTTACCGAAGCTATCAGCCTCAAGTAGCATAGAGGCAAACCCATCTACTGGATCTACTTCAGCTTTCTTAACAAAATCTAGCTCTGCCTTTAGAGGAGCTAACTCTTCAGCGCTGTAGCCATTTTGCTCTAGAATCCTAATGTTTTGCGCCAGGGTTTTTGAGTCCTGGCCTGCGTAATCCTCGAGCTTAATGTATGGGTTGTTGTCGTAGGACAATACAGGGCCGTCTGGAGCAAGGTCTGTTGGGGCTTCTAGAGGAACCTCCGGCTGCGGGCTTTCATCGCTCTGAGCGCTCTCTGGGGGCTCCTCCGTAGCAGTCAGATCCTCTGAATCAACAGGTTCTGGTATAATATCTGCCATCTGGGCATCTGTATCTGATAAGCTTAGTTCAGACTGTACGCTTACAGGGGCTGGATCCACCGTAGGAACATCTACAGACAACGCAGTAGGTGCTGTTGATACTTCACTAGGATCACTATTAGCGTCTACTTCCACTCCTATGTTATTTGGATCAGCTGTAGGAGGCGGAGGTGGATTACCTCCTGGGCTTTCTAGTCTAAATCTTCCTGATTTTATACCTTCAAGAAAGTCTTTAGACCCGTATAATTCAAAACCCGCAGTAATCTCAGATCTTACCGCAGGAGTATCTGCCAGGTTTCTAACCCTAATAAATGCGTCTACTTTCCTACGCATTTTTGCATCTTCTTTTTTCTGTGCTCTAGACTCCGAAATGCCGGTAAGCTTCAAGGCGTTATTCTGCCTAATGTCTATAAGATCAAGTTGACGCTGGTGTGCAATATCATCTCGTTCAACCTGCCTTTGATACGTATCATCGCGTAAACTTTTAGCCTCGTCACGCGCCTCTTGGGCAAGCCTGTCATCTTTTCTAGCGGCCATAAAGCCTGCAAGTCGCATACCCATTATACTAGATCCTCATCTTCTAAAATTTCTGAGCCTAGCATCTCTAATTGCTGCTCTTCCGAGGCAGGATCGTCTGACATAGCCATCAGACCTTCTGTATCTGGTTCATCCTGTTCAGCGGCGTCCAGTTCGTCCTCATCCACTTCGTTAGGATCAACCCTGCCGCCCATAGCCCGTAGCAATTCGGAGGTGACCAGGCGTGGCTTTTGGTTCCAGCCTCTATCGTACTCAATCTCAGCTTTCTCAGCGATAACCTCGACCATACGTGCCATAGGGCCTGCGGCTAGTATGCCCATGTCTATAGACATACGACCGTTAGCCACTCCAATACGGATTAGGCCTGTTACGACATCCAGGATAGTCTCGTTAGTCTCAAGTAAAGCAAGAACGAGTGCAGTCTTTTCAGGCTTGTTAAGGCTTTTAACCATAGACCCCACAACTTCATCTAAGCTGTTGTGAGTTGGGGGTCGATGCCAGGGGTAATTCTTAACATCAGAAGTGAAGTTTTCGCCGGGAATAGGGCCATCGAAGTTGTTTCGGTTACTCTTGCTCAGCATCAGCTTCTCCCACTTCAAGATCTTGTTCTGCCAACATGTCAAAGAATTCCATCGTGTAGATGAAAGGTTTTCCAGAGGCCTCAATTGTTGTCATGGGTAACTCACCATCGTAGTAAGACCGGATAGACTTAGTGATAATTTTCTTAAGTTTCATTATAGATCCTATACTTACGATTAGTCGAAAATATCCCAGATATCGCTATCCAGGACATCATTAACCATCTTAAAGAGTTCGTAATCTGCCCCGCCCTGGGCAATAGCTTCCTCATTATTGATCTTACGCATCTCTGTCTCATACGTTTTATCGATCTGATATAAGTCAACAAACCGCTTCAGCTCAGTCTCAGAGCTTTTCCAAATGTTATCGAAGTATGAGTCTTCTCGATCCCAGGTTTTGTTCAGTCCCTCGGATGTAAGTGAGAACATCTGTTCTGCGTCCATACGCGCCGCCTGAAACTCTGTCTCATACTCCGCTAACTCAACTCTTTGCCGCCAATCCGCGTTACTCAAATCAATATTGTACTGAAGGTCAGTGTAGAATTTTTCTCGGTTAAGATCTCGATCAGCCTGAAGTTGTCTACCTGTGTTTGTTTCACCAGTGTTAAAGCGGTTCATTTCGTTCACTGTGTCGGCCCGGTGTTTATCGACCTGGTAGTTCAGCTCATCGTAAAATTTCTTAAAATCATTGGCTGCGTCTGCAGAAAAGAACCGCTCAGCGTTTATAGATTTAGCGTCTTCAAAGATGCCATCTACACGGGTCTGGGTATTAAGTATCTCCGCCTGTTGCCGGTTATCTAAGTTAGACAAATCCATCTGAAGAAACGACTTGGCGTTTTGTACCGCAGCTGTCATTCGAGCATCTAGGTTAGAAAGCTCCATATTTGAAAGGACAGATGCCTTCTGAATAACAGCCTCTTGTTCGTTGCTTAGATTTTCCAAGGAAAGTGTCTGGAAGAACTGGGCTTCCTTTTCGGCAATGCCTAACGTGCTCTCCATTAAAGCGTTAGACAGTGTGGCTACTGCAGCTGTACCTGTCATACCGTTGAATGAAATAGTTCGGCTTACATTTCGTGCAGTAGATTGCGCCCAGGCAGGAATGCGGGGATTACCCTGCGCATCTTTGAATTCTGCCGAGATAATATCTAGCTGGCCTTTGATAGTAGCCTTACTGTCCACATAGCCATTTTTACCTAGACTATCCGCTAGCAGCTTACCCTGAACCGTATTTGTATCAATGATACGAGAAGTATCCACGCTGGCAAAATTATCCAGGGCCTTACCAACCGCGTTGAGGCCTGTGGCAGTCTCTTCAATGTTGATAGTGTTAGCGGCGGCATCTACAGTAGAGTTACTGGTAATCTCGCCCGTCTGTGCATTTGCCTTATAGGCCTCTCCAGTAAGAGTATTGTCTACCGTCTGTACGTTATATCCATCCGCACTCTGGGCGACAATATTATCAGCAGTAGCTGTAGATCCTACTGTCTCAATAGGCACAGGAGCCTGTTCGGACATCTGATAGTTTGCTTTGTCTATAGAAGTACCGGCAGCGTTTGGATCAATGTCGGGTACACGATCTGACATATACGTATCCGAAAAGTAGGAAGATGGGTTTGCAGTAGCATCACCTACATTACTATCGCCAAATGCTGCATCCGACATCGTGTCGAGGCCAAGCTTTTTATTCTCAATCGACTCTTGAGCTGTAATCTTTTTTAGCTCTGTTTCGATTTCCTCGTTAGTAGCTCCAGCTTCAGCCATTTCCAGGATGACATTGTCTGTGGAGGTTTGAGTTGTTTCGGGTACATTGTTTTCTGTAAAATAGCTCGTAGCCGTGTTTCCGGGTAATAACCCCCGGCGCTGAAGCTCAACAATCGCTTTATAGCCCAGGCCAAGTACACCCGTGGCAACATTAAGAGCCTTAGAAACCGCTATTGCTTTACCATACTGTTCAGTGGTGATGGTTGAGTCTGGGTTTGCATTATAGAAGGCTACGTCTGCAGCATGATCTTCATCTTTAGCATAGTGCGACATGTCAAAGGCCGCATTATCAGAGTAAACTGTAGATCCATCGTCGTTGTCATAGGTCCATTTACCGTCCTTATCGTAATCAGCGCCAATGAGATCCATGTATTCGTATGGGTCCATATAACCAGGATCTTTTACAAAGAAGTCACCCTGGCCAGGTGTTCCGGTATACTGTACCTCTTGACCGTGCATAGTGGTTGTCTTCCACTGAGTATCCGGGTTTGTGATTACGTTAGTATTTGTGGCGTTAGTAGATGCTGGTGAGTTGTCAGCATCATTACTGGTGGGGTTAGTGTTGTTGTCAGAGGCATCGAAATTCCCCACACCCTGAAAGCCTGCACCTTCCTCATAGTTTTCTCCGCCTGCCCAGGTACTAGGCTCTGTTAGCGTCCAGTATGCAGGAACACCCCCAGGACCAGGCGTACCCGCACCCCCAGCCTTACGGATCATATCCTCTTCTTCTCGGTTGATGTAGGCCAACATGTGCGGTTGACCCATGATAGATGCGTAACGAGGAGCGGACTGCTTACCCTGCATATTTTTATTAGCCATTTAGTTTAGCCCTCTCACTTTCGCATGTACGTATTTCGTCTCGTAGTTCGGTGTAATCGGCTATGAATATAGGGATTACTGAGGTGTCCTTCAGGCCCTCGATCTCGTCTGATAAGACGTTTGTTAGATCCTCGGGGTACGGTATTATGGAAGGACAGTAGACTTCGAGCTTGGATCTATAGACCGTGCTTGCGCAACCTGTCAGCAAGCTCACCACCATTAGTGGGAATATGAGTTTTATCATGTTCAGACATCGCTTTGTAAAAATCTGCGGCTTTCTTTTGAGCCTGGAGTTCGTCGGCAATCACTTTGCCTTTCTCCAAGGTCTTTCCATCCTTGCGTCCCAGGACGTAGAGAATTGGAAGCAGAAGGCCCAAAGCTGCAATTATGTAGAGTTTGATCTTACTGAAGATGAACATCAGTGAACGCCTTCTTTATGATCCTTAAATCTAGCGTAGGCAGCTAACGCGATACCGCCTATTGCGCACAACAAGAAGATAGTCTTCATGCTAGACGAGTAAGGAACCAGGGCTTGAATTTGAGGCGTGATCTCGCCCAGCGCAGTAGCTGCCCCAGCAATACCCGCACCAGCAATCGTCTTGCTTTTAGCTAATGGTTTAGCCGCTGCGGCTGTTACTTTCTGGGGAGCAATAGGTCCACCCTCGTCTGAGGGGAGCTTAGCATCAGACGAAAAGATAGCAGCCTCAGCTGCCCGGCGGCGTGTTAATCCCTTCAAGGCTGTGAGCTTGCCCTCTACTCGAGCTTTATTCCAGCGCATGAGTTGTTCAGGGACATCATCGTATAGGCCCTTGTTAAGTTTCTTTAAAAGTGTGCTGCTACGGAAGTTACCGCCACCGAGATTGTATACGAAACTTACTATCGCGTCATACTGTCCTTGAGTAAGGGGCACAGAAACATGCTGCTTAACGATGCTTTCATGTTCAGCTACATCCAGCCGTAGGCGCTCTTCAGCTTCAGCGGTTGTCCATATTGTATTAGACCGGACGCCCTTAGTCGAACCCCATCCGCAAGTCCATTTATTTGCCGGACAACGGTACGCTCGTACCTTACCATCTTTACCTACGCGATGTAGGCCCTCGAACCGCTTAATCAGTTCGATACCTTCTTCAGAGATTGATTGTGGGTGCATTACTTATCCAAATGTTGAGAAAAATGGATCTTCCCGCTCCATCAGTCCACTGCGGACTGCGGCAGGTCGATTAGCCAGTATCTGTGGTGAAAGGTCTCCTGGTTGGCGACCTGATCCCGTGTACCCTAAGTTGTCCATTGCTCCCAAAAGCTGGTTCACATTAAGTGCAGACTGATCAAGGATCTGCCCAGTATTGTTAAATGTGGCCATCAGTAGATTGTTTTGCCCATCCATTTGTCGGCGCGTTGTATTGCCTGCTTGGTCTAAGCTTTCTTGGATTAGCTTCCCATTTTGATCAAACGAGTTGGCGAGCTTAGTGTACTGCTCGCGGATTGATCCATCTATGTTATCGCCTTGTGAGGCTAGTACGTTACGTACAGTACCTAGACGGTTAATAATGTCTTCCCGGCCTGCGGCATCTTGTTGTGTCTGTGCAGGCGTATCAGAGGCTATAGCCTTAAGAGTGCGGCCAAAGTCGGTTTGCATAGACTGTTGTTGATCTTGGGTAGCCGCAGCACCTTGGGCAACCGCACCTTTAATGTTCATACGCTCTCGGCTAGCAGCGTCTGCTGTATTAGCCATGTCCTCGCGCATCACACCAAATCCGCCTGTAACCGTATCTTCCATCCGGGCGCGGGATTGGTTAGCCAAGGTTGTATCGTCATTGTATTGGTTCTGGAATTGTCCAAAGGTATCTTGAATACCACCAACACCGCCTAAGATTTCTTGTTGGCCCTGTGCCAATCCACCGTAGTAGGTGTTCTGGTTGTTGCCGATAGTGTCCAACAGGCTGTTAATGTTATTCTGACCACTAAGGATGTCAGTAGACATTGTTCCAAGGGTATCTGCCTGACTAGCAAATCCAGTGTTCACATTGTCATTTAACGCATTGAACCCAGCACCAGTAGCGGTTCCGAGATTGCTAATAGCCTCATTGGTATTACCAAACTGTACGTTAACATTATCAGATAGATCACTTACCTTGTTACCTGCAGCCGTGATATTTCCACCCATAGTGTTTAGGCTGTCATTAACGCCAGCAAATCCGGTATCTACTGAACCCTGTACGTTGCCTAACGTGCTGTTTACAGTATCAAGGCGACCACCCACATTGGCAAAGCCTGTGTTGGTTGTACCTTCAAGGCTACCAATGCGGTTTTCGATGCCAGAGGTGTCTACTGTTTGGTTTACAACTCGTGTCTGCGGGATAGCAGCGATCTGATTACTAAGGCCTGTCTGGCCCGATGTGAGTGTGTTTTGA
>Ga0209632_10002273_pt1 | contig 18475 bp, 5 predicted proteins | sample COG_10_FD_184754 | JGI IMG/M metagenome (GOLD analysis project Ga0209632, IMG submission 184754) | Pelagic Microbial community sample from North Sea - COGITO 998_met_10 (SPAdes) (version 2) | ecosystem: Environmental > Aquatic > Marine > Neritic zone/Coastal water | place: Helgoland, sampling... | reverse complement strand
CACACCCTGGATTTTTCAAAACTATACAACCCTAAAAGGCCTTGAGCAATGCAAAACTTTTAATTGCATTAAAGTTAGATCTGACGAATCTTTTCCTGACCTAGATGCCTTCATTCAAAGAATAATAATCAATAAAGACATGAAAAACTCAGGCACAAACTTCCTAAATGAAAACAAAATCACAACCTCAAATATATATTTCAGAAAAGACGCAGAAAAGAAGTTTCACCCATCAGACCACATTATAGGAGGAAAAACCTCAAGATTACTAGAGGTTTTCAAAAAAAGCGTAGACCTTTGCACAATAGATTCCAGGTCTAATCTTGTAATGTTTCCAGAGCAGTTAATCTGCAAGGCCATAATAGAATCAAGCAGGACTAAACCCGGGGGCAGAGAATACGAAATCATGGACCCAAGAGTCTCCAAAGAATTAATGAAAAAACATTTTTCCATAGTAAGAATAAAATACTTAAAAGAGAGAATTTGGACATCTAGCTACAGAAAATACAACAAACTTTTCAATGAAGAATTCGGTTGGTGCAATGATATTGAAAAAATATAAATTATTTTTAATATCCATAAACATTTATAAATTATGTCCCTATCTTTATACAAACCTAACAGCAAAAATACAGGCTGCGCCTTCAACTTCTCCATAGGGGTTAACCGCAACGGCGAACCTGCACTATACATTAGCGCAATCCGGCAACACACCTGGAACGATAAAACTAAATCTGGAAGTTTTTCTGAAAATAGATCCAACCCAGATAAAAACATAAATGTAAAACTTAACGAGTTTGAAGCTGGGGCAATTATAAATTCAATAAAAAACAGATATGAGTACAGCACCTTTCACAGCTACGAAGAAAATAAAACTTCGATAAAATTCACTCCGTGGGACAAAAAAACAAAAACCCAGAATGGAGAAATAACAGTCCCAGCTTTCGGTTTAAATATTATCAGAAACGGATCGCAAACATTCCGAATCCCAATCGAGGCTGGAGAAACAGAAAATTTAATAATTCTAATGAAAGAGTTTATTAAATCATTAATGAGTTACAGAAAAGAAAAACAATTTAGAGACCAAAAAACAAAAGATAAAGACGCGCCATTTTAATGAATAAAAAAAAGATATTGTTTCACAGCAATCACTCTAAAGCTTTTACCGGATTTGGCAAAAACTTAAAAAATATACTAATATATTTGCAAAAAACAGGTAAATACGAAATCGTTGAGTTTGCAAATGGAAAAATAAAAACAAACCCAGAACTACAAGCGCTACCCTGGAAGTGCATAGGATCACTTCCCGCGGACTCGGAATCTTTAAGAAAAATGGAAACAGACAATAGTTTCTCCAGAGATGCGGGGTACGGTAAGTTTACAATAGACAAAGTCATTGAAGATGAAAAACCAGACGTATACTTAGGAATAGAAGATATATGGGCATTCAAAGATTTCAACAAAAAACAGTGGTGGGAGAAAATCAATACAATGATATGGACTACCCTAGATAGCCTACCCATACTAAAAGATGCAGAAGATATAGCAAAATCAACATCAAACTTTTACACATGGGCAAACTTTGCAAAAAAATCAATGAAAGACCTAGGCCATAAACACGTAAAATGCCTACATGGCTGCCTGAACACATCAAAATTTAAAAGACTCGAAGACAAAGAAAGAGTTAAGTTGAGAGAATCTTTTGGTATACATCAAGACGAATTCGTAATAGGCTTTGTATTTAGAAACCAAATACGAAAAAGTGTACCAAACCTACTAGAAGGTTTTAAAATCTTTCAGCAAAACAACCCTAAACTAAAAACAAAACTACTTCTGCATACTTCATGGGAAGAAGGGTGGGATATAAGCAATCTAATAAAAGAAAAAAGAATTGACCCATCTACCGTACTAACAACTTACTTATGTGAAAAGTGCAAGAGATACGAAATTAAACCTTTTAAAAACAAAAAATCAGACTGCAGATTCTGTGGATCCAGAGAAAGTCAAAAAACCACAGAGCCAAAATTCGGAATATCAGACAGACAGTTGAATGAAATTTATAACTTGATGGATGTTTACTGTCATCCATTCACCAGCGGCGGTCAAGAGCTACCGATACAAGAAGCAAAATTATGTGAACTAATCACATTAGTGACAAACTATAGTTGCGGGGAAGATTGCTGCACCCAAACCTCAGGAGGTTTACCCTTAAGTTGGAGTGAATACAGGGAGCCGGGAACACAATTCATTAAAGCAAGTACGCATTCGGAAAGTATAGCGAACCAACTAAACAAGGTTTTTAAAATGAACACATCAAAGAAAAGGGATCTTGAAAAAAAATCTAGAAAATTTGTGATTGAAAACTATAGCATAGAAGTTATCGGCTCAAAGCTAGAAAAAATACTAGATAAAATGCCCAAACCAGAATGGGATTTTGACTTCGAATATAAACAGAAAAACCAAGACTACCAACCCATAGAAACAGACGACGACTTTGAGTGGATAAAAGATATATACCTCAACATGCTTAACCTGGAAGTTAAAGATAATGACGAAGGCCTGCATCATTGGCTATCAAGACTAGACTCTGACTTATCCAGAGATGATGTGTTAAACTTTTTTAAGGATGCCGCAAAAAAAGAAAACAACAAAAACAAAAAAATAGACCTTGAGGATGCATTAGGTACAGACGATAAAGGAAAAAGAATATTAATGGTTATGCCCGAAAGTCTAGGAGATGTATATTTATGCACTTCTTTATTTAAAAGCATTAAAAAAACCTACCCAGACTACAATCTATATTTCGCAACAAAACCGGATTATTTTGAAATCCTAGACGGAAACCCATATGTTTATAAATTATTACCCTATTCTAAAGACCTAGACAACCTTTTAAAAATGGAAGGATTCTCTGATCACCAAGGCTATTTCGAAATATGTTTTCTTCCAAACATAGGAACGCAGAAAATATTGAATTATATGCACAACGGAAAAGATAAAATACAATTCGACCTATGCACCTAGTAGAACAATACGCATTGGCTTGTGGAGTAAAAATCGACAAGCCAGAGATACAGGAATCCTACTTCCCCCTGGAATGTGATAAATATATAACCCTTCACGCAAGCAGCGGAATGGAAAGTAAGAATTATGATTTTTATAATGACGTCATAGAGCTGATTCTTCCCTATTTAGACCTCAATGGAATAAAAATAATTCAAATAGGAGGTAAAGAAGATAATCAAATTGATAACTGCATACATCATCTAGGATCAACCACCATAAGGCAGACAGCATACATAATCAAAAATTCACTACTTCACTTTGGTAACGACTCCTTTTCTACGCACATGGCATCTGGCTACGATAAAAAAATAGTCTCCCTATATTCCATATTATACAAAGAATGTTGCGGCCCATACTGGGGAAATAAAGAAAACCAAACCCTCATCGAATCAGATAGAGGAGGAATGAAACCTTCCTTTTCACCTAAGGAAAGACTAAAAACAATCAACCTGATTAATCCAGAAGAGATTGCCTGCGCAGTTTTAGATCTACTAAACATAGATCATGTAGTCGATAAAGTTGAAACGATACACATCGGCGCAGAATACCACCTTAACGGCCTTTGCGTCATACCAGATCATGTAATGCCTCGCAATTTTGCCCCGGGCCAACCAGCAAACATTTGGGGTCATGAACACTTTGATGAACAAAACATCATTCACTGGATAAGCACAAGAAAATGCAACCTATTCACAAAAAACAAGATAGACATACAAAAACTTATAAACTATAGAGATAATATTAATTTAATAAATTATTATGTATCACTAGATGATAAACCTGAATATATAGAACAATTAGAAAGTATTGGCATAAAAGTAAATCTACTATCAGAAGAAGAAAAAATATCTGATGTAAGATTAAAATTTTTTGAATGGCACATTAAAGAAGTAAAACACAAAGCAAAAAAAGATGTTGACAATATTGATTTATTATGCGATAATAGCTTTTATAAATGTTCAATGAAGGTATTATCAAACGGAAAACTTTATAACTCTAGAGCCGCATGGAAGCATGATCGACCACGAAACGATCATAGAGTTATCGACTGTGCAGAGTTTTGGCAAGACCTCAATGTAATGAACATTTACAATGATAACTCTCTCCCAATAAACAATGAACAGTCAATCAACAGCAGATAGATCAATTACTTTAGAATCAGATATAGAAATTAAAAATCCAAAAACCTCTTATCCAAAAAACTACAAAGAAGGTCCTGGCAAATTTAAGAGAAACCAATTTGGTTTACTAGATCACGTAGATTACATCTTTGCCGAAGATGGGTCAGTTAATTGGAGAAGCATGATTAAAGACGAACACCTCTTTCCCAATAAGTCGTGGTTTGACTTAAGAAAGAAAGACGTACCCCGATCAATCAGTGGCCTCGGAGATCATCAACTACTGATCAAATTAAGTGGAATAAAAGAGCTAGCAAAGCTTAGAGGTTTTTCGGATGTCTCCTACGAGATAGTAAAATGCGAAGCAGACCATGTTGCCGTGATATGCAAGGTATCCTTTTTACCCAACTACGAAACAGGAGGTAGGCCAGTAGTTTTTCAGGATATGGCTAACGCAACCCTCAATAACACAAGTAGCTTTGCAACAAAATTCCTCGAGACAATAGCTTGCAACAGAGCTTTTGTTAGAGCTGTAAGAAACTTTTTAAATGTACATATTGTCGGAGATGACGAAATAGATAAATCTAGTTCTCCCGCGCCCAGTTCTTCGGCTTCTGCGCCAGGATTAACTCCCTCATCAATGATCGAAAACCTAGCGAAAGAAAAATTAAACTGTTCAAACTTTGAAGAGTTTAAAGTTATTCTTAGAGAGTGGTGGGCTAGTGATAAATATAAAAATAACGAAGTTAAAAACTGGAACGACTACGAAAATATTCCTGCGTCCCAAGCCAGAATTTTAATGAAATTAATTAATTCTTGATTTTTTTCTCTAAAATCGACAGTCTTTTGTTTAAAGACTTAATGAGTCCCTGTTGTTCGTTTATAGCAGAAAGTAATACTGGAACAAACTTTTCATATCTTATTGCCAAAAAACCGTCAGGTCTTTCTGTTACTATCTCCGGAAAATATTTATTTACCTGTTGAGCCAAAAGTCCTATATCATGACCTTTATATAAAGTTTTCCCCTCTTTCCAATCAAACTCAACACCATCAATCTTCTTTATCTTCTCTAAAGCGTTTTCAATCAAAGAAATATTTGTCTTCAACCTTCGATCTGAAGAGCTAAAAGCTTGTATATCACCTAAACATGTAATAGATGTTGCGCTTTCAATTTTTGCATACTTAATATCAAGAGTATCTTCGCCCGACTTAAAACCGTCTCCCAAAGAAAAATAGTTTTTTCCTCCGACTATACCTGCTTTAAAAAATACGGTATCATTGGAGTCAGGGCGGGTTGCAATAAATGCATTATCGTCCCCAGCTTCTCCAAGAATAATTTCATTTTTTACTACAGAACTATCCGTTAGCAATAAAGACGTTGCAACATTACTAAATTCTGCTCCAAAAGGAAGCCAGTCGTTAGAATCCCATTCATTTTTTGGGCCAGAATCCCTAACCGCAACATAATATTGGCCCCCATGCTCTATAATATCAGCCCTATCAACTCCGTCTGGATTATAATTATCATCATAATCTGCAGCAGAATAAATTCCTTGGGCGCTCCACCTACCCCTGTAAGAAGTAAATGATCCTTTTCTACCCTTTTCATTAATAGATAAAGATTGAGAGATAGAAATATCTTGCAGGGCATCACCCTCCACAAAACTAAAAGGTTTAATTTTTAAATTAAATTTTATCAAAGCAACTCTATTTAATCCGTGAGTACCAACTTCTCCGTTATCACCAAAATTAAAACCACTTGCATCTGCAACACTTATACTTAGATTACTAATAGCCCTACTTCCTGCGGTGATATTTTCGCTATCTATACTATTTATATAAAACTGCCCATTAGATATTTCTGACGAACCAATTGGTTTTTCAACGGCTTGAAGTTGAGTTGCCCCCTGATAAACACTTATGTCTGTAGAAGTTCCCACGTAATTAGGATCATCATTTTTTAAATCCCAGGGCATTCCATGAAATTGATTACTTAATATTGGGGTTATAGAGTCCGTTCCATCCGCCAACCCATATATACTAATTTGATCTTGAGCAACCTCTTTTTCCGTCAAATCATCACACTCATAAACCTTACATATTATAGTAGCAATTACAGTTTGATTTTGATATCTATCCTTAGGAACGTATTCTATTTCAGAAAAAGCATACTTCTGGTTTTCGTTTATAAGGTTATTTGTGTTTTTTTCAAACAAAGCGCCGAGTGACCCACCAGCAAGACTAAATGAATACTTTATTATTTTTCCGGGGTCAAGACTTGCGGACTGTATAGATACTAAAGATTTTTGATTTGGGTCGACCAGTTCATAAGTTACTTTATTATAAGGTATAGCTATTGGAACTGCAGAAAGACTTGCAGATCTAATAGGAATTGCCGTGGATGCAAGATGAAAAGACTGAGATTTAGAAACCTGATATTCATCACCATCAAACTTTTTTATGTAAAAATCCAACTTCCTATAAGCGCTACCTAGTGTGTTGGAATATTTTTTTAAATCATTAACTATAGGCTTTTTTGGATCCGATATATCAACAAGATCATCTACCTGCTCAATTAGGGCGCTAAATTCCGCAGGTATTGTTGGGTTTATAGAAAAGGTGCCTTTTTCTCCGCTGTATAAATTTGAAGAATTATAATCGACACAACTTAATTTTTGAGAACCGTGAAAAACCTCTATAGTTGTTGAAGAGCCGCTTATTTCAGTATCGCTAGTAGGATAAGCGTTCCAGGCAAGTCCATGAGACTCATTTCCCATTATTATAGTTACAGCGTTGCTTCCGGATTTGATTCCGTATAAAGTAATTTGATCTGAAGCTAAAATATCCGAATCCAAAGGATCTACTTTTTCAGCAATATCACACCTTACTGTCCCTATCCTACCCTCTCCAAACGTTCCTGGCGGTACATACGTTAAGGAAGAGCTTGTAGACCATGTACCACTTTGATAAGTTTCGCTACCATCCTTTAAAGATCCATCTCCATTTAAAGAAAACCTATATCTCAGCCTATTATCAGGATTAAAAACGTTTAACACGGAGGTGGTTAAATCACAAGTCTGTCCGACGGGAGACAGGCTTTTATCTTGCCCATCGTAAGAGAAAGCCTGTTTTCCCGCACCCAGTATCACTTGCCTTATCGGTTTAGCTGAAGCTGCCAAAGAAAAGTTTTGAGTTACAGATAAAGATAAAAACTTCTCAGAATCCCCGTCAGTCTTTTTGATTCTTATGCTAAAAGTTCTTGAGCCCGTCAAAAAAGAACTCGAAAAACCGTCAATATCGGGGACCCCTATATAGTCAGACTTAAAAACAAGACCTTCTTTATCCCAACTTACACCCCCTTCAATATCTATATTATCAATTCTATATTCTCCATCACTCAACTCTGCATCGGAAGTTACATCTTTAGGCGCCAGCCTAGTAGCGCCATAAAAAACATACAAAGAACTGCCCGAGCTAGTTACGTCCGGGACATTATTGGTATCCCAGGGAATTGAATGCGTTTCATTAGACAGTATTGAGGAAACAGAGTCTGATCCGGATTTTAAACAAAAAATATTAATTTGATCCTCGGCTAGAACATTTTTTGTGTTTGATGAATCTTCAGAAAATTGACAAGTTATAGAAGTTAAAATATTCTTTCCGGAATAATACGAGGGGGGATCAAAAAATACACGAACAGAAGGATCCAACCACATTTCCGTCTCAGGAAAATCTACTTTTTCACCAGCTTCATTCATATACTTCATCCCACCATCAGTCGAAGAAAACTTCAGGAATTTAAGAGAAGCTGCGTTTCTAATTTGTGTCGTAATTTCTACATCGCCACTGGTTGTTTTTGAATTGTCCAGGCTACTATAATTAATAGCAAAGGGAGTCGCAGTTAATGATATCGACCTATTAGGAATCGAAGGTTTACTTAATGCGATATTTTGATACACCTTATATTCATTTAACTGCCCATCACTATCTTTTGTAAATACAGTATAAGTTATTCTCTCTGAAGTAATGTCTCCACTTAAAACATTAGGATCACCTCCCCCCCAACTACCAACAATCCACTCGGCTTTATTTTCGTCAAGCAAATTAACAATTATGTTATCAGAATGCTCTTTTTTTACTGTAAAACTTTTATTATTAATTCCTCCTCCAGTCAAATCATAATCTGTCAAAGCTGATGGACTAACCCAAGCAAAGCTATCCACTCCCTCAAATACCAAAATTTCATTTTTGGTGTTGGTAAAATCTCCCTTCTCTACATTATTTTCAAGATATTCTACAGGAACTATTGAAGATTCTTGCGTTTGAACAACCTGCTTGGAGTTTGAGGCTCGACTAAGCGGCACTATTGTAGCTTGATCAGAGGCAACCTTAACCCATTCCTCAACAGAGGGATTATCCTGTTGTTGGGAGTCGTAAGCCTCCACAACTATAGTAACAGGAAACGCGGAGTCATCAACACTATCAGGAACAACATATTCAAACCAATTGTCAGTAGTTCTATCTGACTCGCTTTCTGGTTTTACCTGTTCACCCTTTATAAAATATTTGAATTGAGGATTAGAATTATGAAAATTATGCACCCCTACTTCAGCCCTAACTTTATCAAAATCTGGATTTAATCCTATCGTATCATACTTCACTGTTTGAGGGCTTAAAATTAAGTCTACTTTTCTGCCTTTTTTGCCCTGAGGTGATTTCCCGAAAGTGTAGTTTTTTTCAAAAACAGTGGGAGGAAATTCGTCACTAACAGAATTCCTAATGTATTTACAGTCTGCAATAGGTATTTTTAAAAAACTCTCCTCAAAAAACGGGGCGCCATCTTCTCTGGAATCAGATATATAAGTTAATTCTATAACCGCATCCCCGATTTTATTTTTAATTTCTTCCGTTACTTGATTGTTTACCCAAGAACTATCCCATATTATATCTCCAGCACTAATACCACTTAAAGCATTCAACGGGTGATCTCTCGCCACCTTCTTGACCTTAAAGTCTATAAGAGATTCGTGATCTTCGTTTTTAATTACATCATTTTTAAAATCTGCATTAATACCCATTTCCCCAGAGGGATCTTTTATTGTATAGGTAGAATTTTCTATGATTTCATTACCATTTTCGTCGTATATGATATTACCATCAACATCTTTTTTAAACATATAATAATTCCAATTTAAATCAGAATGATTATCGGGATCCCAAGGAACAAAATTAAAAAGATCATGCCCTCTCTTAAATACTACACTAGTTTTACCCTCAGACAATTCCCCAGTAGACACTCTGCCGTATTCATCACAAGGATAAGTATGGTTTTCATTATCTAGCACTACAGTATATGAATCTTTACCAGGCTGCTGCCCATAAACAGTTATGAAATCAGTAGCAAGAAGAAGGTCTTTTTCTCCGAGTCCGTCAAGATTAACATTTTCGTGGACCACAGAAACTTTTGCAACAAAAGGGGTCATAGAAACTTTAGGAACTTGCTCGCTTAGCGGATCAACCACAGCCTTTCCTCCATTTTCAAATAAATCAACAGTCCACGAGTCGTTATAATGAACAAGAACACTTGTATCCTCAAACCCAATAGTATTAGACCTTAACTCTTCTTCAAAAACAAACTTTGTACCCACCTCGCTATCTTGAGCCCCGATCAATGCATAATCAAAAGTATCAGGCACCTCATTTACCTGAACGTCTGGCGCCCCCTCTTTTGTATTCTTTTTTATTGAGATGTTTTTTGCTATTTCATAAGTTTGTCCATCAACAAGAGAACCAAGCCTTACAACATCATCATCAAAAACAGGAGGCCCAAGTTTAACAAGATTTTCTGGCCTTAAATTCACCCCTGTATAAAAGTCAGACCTAACGTCGCCAAACGTATTATAAGCCTGAGCATTTAACTCTAACCTATCGCTGTTATTAGTTTCATGAGACCAATCTCCATCAAAATCGTAGTTAAATATTTGACTTTCTGTGTTTAGGTCTACGTATACAGCTGAAGATCCATCTGCAACAAAGTCAATAGAAATGCTTCTCTGCATAGAACTATTCACTCCCGAAACAAAAATAACAACAGAATTATCTTGAGGTAATATACTTGCAGAGTTATCGTTATCATATCTAATCATGTCCTCAAAACCACCGACAGATAATTTTGCAGGAGCAACCTTAGCAGTCCCAGGACCCTTTGGATCTATAACGCCTACGTCAAAATCGTCGGGATTATATTCAAACCCCGATATCCTATATACTCCATCAGCATCTTTACTGTTTTTAAACTCATCGTATGTAAAAAACGCCCTACCCTGAGGGTTTCTAATCTCAAATAAAACCTCATCAGAACTAATATAACTATTTTGAAATGAAGCAACCAATGAACAGTATTGATTTCTATTTGCAGGAATATAAGTTCCGTCTGACTGCTCAACATAAAAGAAAGAAGAGGGTTCTGCGATTAAGTCTACAAATGTAAATTCGCTACCATCATATTGTTTAAGTTTCCCAAACAAAGTAAGGGCCTCTCCATCAAAAAACAATTTCCCGTCTTTATTCTGAAAAACAAAACTTCCGTCTCCACTGACAGCAAAACCCTGCTGTTGATGAATGGGGTTGTTATTTGTATCATAAACCATTGAATCCAGTCCGCCAAAATCAAAACTTCTTATTTGGCCATCTCCTCCCACCTGAATATCCTGACCTCTTATTTCGGCGCTACGGATTTTATCTGCAGTAAGATTGTGTATTTTTGCGTTAGTTACAGCCGCATCCTGAATGTGGGCGCTGCCTATAACAGCGTTCGCAAAAGTGTGCCACATTGGAGTTACAACTCCGTTTAAATTACGCGCAACTATAATATGATTATCCTTAATTAGTTTGGGCTTTTTTCCGTCTACAGAAGTAGAAGAAACCTCTTCTTCCCCATTTTCGCCTAAAGATAAATCTTCACCTTCTCCAGCTGGGTGATGATTTGATGTTTTATATTTAATTAAATACTTTACAGACCTAAGAGGATTATTTATGTCGTCGTCTAGAGAACCACCTCCGGGCAAATTTGTTAGATTTCTTTGAGCAAGTTCTAAAAAGGATAGTTCTTTTATTCCATAACTCTCATAACCTTCTTCGTCACTCAATTTCTGCCAGTTTAAATCTCCTTCGGAAGCATCATCTGGCTTAATATAATATTCTTGATTTACCAAGCAAACGTATAAGTCATCTTCATAAATCACAACATCCCCTATAGAATATTTTTTTGCCCCTATATTTTCCTCAGTAAGAACGTATTCTTCAGGAGTATTCCAATAAACAAAAGTATCACTTGTTGAAGATTTGTCGACATAATAACCTACATTATTTTTGTAAACAATATGATTATCCCAAGCAATACTTCCACTTTCTGTAGAAAAAATAAGCTCTTCACTACCAGACTGAGGAGATTGATTTACCGAAACTTTTGTATTATTTAAAAATGGATTATTAGGGATTAGAGAAATTGTATCTGGAAATTTTTTGCTTAAAACTTGTTCAAAATCAGCTATATCTAAAGCTTTTAACTGCCCCAAAGTTAAGGCCAAACCAGAGACTCCAGGATTCGTATTTTCTAAGCTTGGAGTAAAATATTCATCAGGCATATTTACGCCAGTAAATGGACTTTTGTTTCCTGCAAAATCTACAGACCTAACCCAAAAATACCTTCTGTCATTTGTGTCCCCTTTGTATACAGCCTCTAAAGAAGAAGAGTTAGCGGAAATCTCCAAAACCATTTTTGCGTTCTCAATTTTTTCCCCTATATCTATTTTCTCTATGGGCTTTTCTCCAAAATGATTAAAAATTCCATTTCCATCAAGAACCCTATGCCCAAACCTATTATCATGTGCAGAAAGATTTATATTTTCGTTAGTGATAGTATCCGTAATTTTTAGCGTTGATTCGTTTTGGTCATTTGATATCCATAATTCGTAATGATTAATAGAGTTAAGATGCTTTTTAAATAAGTTGCTTTGCCCGTCAACTTTATTTGCCCCAAAAATATCCCACTCTAAAAAATAATTCTCAAAAGCTGTATCCCCCCTCAAATTAGCAACGGGCCCAGGCACACTTGACCACTCTCCGTTTTCTCCCTGTTGGGGATCATCAGCCGGAGGATTTTCCGGATCTGGCCTGACTATTTCTCCAGGGGGCAAGCTTGGATCTGAACTATGAAATCTTTTTGGATATACATTTATTTGATCAGATTCAATTGTTTGAATTTTAGAATTACTTAAAGTATTGAATAAAACCCCAGACCCAAATTCATCATAAGGCAATAATTTATAAAAATAAGAAGTAGGCATAGATAAACCAAATGTATTAGAATTAGGATCTTGGTCAATATCTAAAGGGGGGATATCTACAACTCGCTCTATATTTTCTCCTACGCTTTCATCTGATGCGCCAAACACAGACTTAACGAAGGTATAGTCTTCTCCCAGGCTTTCTATTTCTTCGTTAGATAAATTTGTTTCAGCAAAAGGAAACTTGCCTTCACCAGTTATCTCAAAATTAGGATCTTTAGATCTATAAATGTCAACCTTTGTTGTTTTCTCTCTATAAGCTTCTTTGTACCTAAAATCAAAAGCGACTATAGAGGCTTTTGTTGTTGTATCAACCGAGAAGCTTGAAGGAATAATGTCTGGAGGAGGATTATAAGCTTCAATTTTTTTTGACTCAACAACCCTTCCTGTATTAGATAGAATCCCCACCTCCAGACCTACTCCTCTAGACCCTTTCTGTGGGATCCCTACATGACCGAACACATACGTTTGAGACATATGATTCGTGTCCCGCTCCCATATAGGCATCCAGCCAGACTCCTCATAAGAAGAATAGGTGTTTTTTCCGGGGTTTGTTATAGCTAATATTGGAGCGCCTGTAGGATTATCGCGCAAACACTTATATACCATTCCATCAGAAATCACCAAGTCTCCTTCAGCATAAGCAGAATAAATGTCTTGCCCATTTATAGAGTTAGACCAAAAACTTCCTCCCTGAGAAGGCTTTTGAATACCCGCTTCAAAACCAAGGCCATTATCTTGTAAACAAATCCATATATCATTTTGATAAACAACAAAAGACCCTTCATAAAAAACTTGAGCAGGAGACCACTCTTTTATATCGCTTATATCATAAGGGTCTATCACTTTATAAAAATACTCAGACAGCGCTATTGGTGTCTGGTACTCCCAATTAGTATTATTTTGGGGTAAAGAAATAGTTGGCGCAGAGTCATAGAGGCATTTATGCAACTTATAAGTAAACTTATCTGCATAAGTTACGTCTTGCCAATGATTTGGATAAAGCTTCGGGCTTAAAGCTAATCCTGGAATTTGCCTTATTGAACAAATGTATACCTGACCTTCATGAAGAACTAAGTCTCCCACGCTATAAGATAAGTGCTGCTGAAAACTTTTTATTCCATCTGGGACTATCACATATTCGCCCGGAAGGTAGTTTTTAGTAGAATCAAATATTCCATTAAAAGGTTCGGTTTTTAGATTAAAGTCTTTAATACATTTAAAAGCTTGTTGTTCGTATAAAATACAAGCGTCTTTCTTAACCTCTAGCTCAGCACCCCAGCCCCTAAACTGGGGCGGTAAATTGACTCCATCAAGAAATGAATCTAATAGAGCCTTAAAAACCTTTTTTTGTTCAAAATTGGCTACATATTCCCCCTGCTTATAACCAATATATTCATCCGATGACCTACTGGGATCAAAAACTTTAGTATTATCAGGAAATCCTCCAGTACCATATAAAAAGTTATTATATTCTCTAGTATATAAATAGGAGTCAAAAATTTTAGCTGACGGAAGCCCATCTATCTTACTAATACTTCCGCCTTTATCCTCATAATAACTTGACGATGAGTTTCCTTCTGTTATATATGAAATTCTATCCTTTGAATTTAAATCAAAAAGAGAGCCGCTAATACCAATAGTGCTCGGAAGGCCCTCTTGTATTGGTAAATTTTTATATTTTTCTAGATCAACAGTTTGACCCATGTCATCAACAATATCCCAACTAAAAAGCAAATCATCTCCATTTATCTCTGAAAACCTTAAATTATTTATTTTTATTTCACAATTAATTGCTACAAGGTTTTCTGCAGAACTCATTAATTCAATACCTCTTCCAACAAAGATGTATTTAGGGCCAGCCCCAAATCCATCATGAGCCGTAAAAGAGTAAAAATAATTATAGTTCCAAACTTGATTGACCGAGACAGAAAATCGCTCTTTTTTTACACTATATAAGTAATCAACAATTGGCCCCATATTTTGCCAATAAAAATCGTTCTCGGGAGAATTATCATATTCATCCCCATTCTCATCAACACCCAAAGTTATATCTTGCAGGCAAAGGTATACATTATTATCTTTATATTTGATATAAACTCCCTTTTTATACTTAACCCCCTTAATGTATCTAAAATTGTTGGCGCTTTTAAGCTTAGCGAAATGATTAGCATTCATCGATATGTTTGTAGGGTGAACCAATCCAACATTTATTGGTATCGCCAATATTTCTACTTCGGACTGATAATAATCTTCATCAACACAATTCCAGTCAAAATTAAACTTAAACCCATCCCTGGAAAAAGAAAAGTTAGATACATGAGGGAGAGAATTTCTACACAAAATCTCCCCATAAGACTTTCTTCCAAATTTATCTACACAGGTAACTTTTATTTTTATTAACCGAGTCAACAATAAAGTCAAAAATTCAACATCCCCAAGATTCAAAGAAAAACCTCTGTATTCCTGCAGAGATTCAAAAGCAGACTCAGTGCCTATCCTACTAGATAAAGAAGAATCATCAATAACCTTCTTAGAAAGTTCTACAAAAGAATTTATCTTTTCTTCGTATTTATAAATAGATATTTCAAAATGAGAGAAAAAGTCATCATATAATAATTCAGAAGAGAGAGACTGCCCTTCTTGAGCGTGGCCAGGCGGAGGGGCTAACTCCCAATATAAATCTATTTCCTTATTTAAAAAACTCGACTCAACAGACAGGCTTCTTGAAGCTTGAGAGGCTTCTTTAAGTATTTTGTTTTTTATTTTATTTCCTGAGTCCTTTAAATATATATCAGAAAAAAGAAAAGTTTTATCAAACATGGGGGGATTTATGTCAACAATATCTTGAATAAACTCAGAACGAATGCCGATATCGTTTTCAGCGTAAACACGCACACTAAACCTCCCATAGTTTCCTTTCAAATCTATTGCTGTAGAATATCTATTACTTACAGACATCAACTCTCCACCCCCCGTCAGATCTACATCTCTTACATTTCCGTTAGCAGTAAACACCTCTCCAACTACATTGTTAACAGCTCCAACCAAAGTAAAATCTGTAGTTCCCAATGAGTGAATTCTGTATTGCTCGCCCTCCATTAGAAGATCGAGGTCAACCTTATTATTTAAAGTTAGAGTATCGCCCCTACCTAGATCATATTCAAAAGAATAATTATCAGAAGTTCCAACAACAACGTAATTAACATCTCTGTCTAAAACCTCAAAAGATAAACCTAAAACAGTACTTTGCATAATTATCTATCAGTTAAGTCGGAAAGAATTAGGCTCTCTGGAGCTTCGGGTATATCCATATTAGCCTGAGGCGGGATTGGCATAAACGGACGTTTAACGACAAAATCTTTATCAACTGAGTCAAACTTTGAGTAATTATATTCCGTGCCAGTAATATCGAACGTTTCATCTTCTTTTTCTATTACACTTACAGCTCTATAATATCTTGGGTTTTGCAGGTTACCTTCATAATTAACGTTATTTTTAATATAATTCGCAGCACCCAACTGCGAATAAGAAACAAAACCATTTTCATCTAAACCGACACCAGCAGGGGAAACAAGCAAATCTTCATGTATAAGATCATAAAGTCTTGACGAAGAAAGTAGCTCCACAGTTGTCCCTTCGTGAAGAATAGTATTCCAAGTTGAATTCATAACTTGATCGGATAGTGAGCCATCAAACAAATTAAAGCCGTAAATCCTGATTTTTATATTTTTCTTTAAATCTATAGAATCTAAATCAGACTCCTTAAATTTTATTGCAACCGATTTTTTCATTTGTCTAGAATCAAAAGTATTAAGCATTAAGACTTCATCTACATTAATTATTAGGGCTTGGTTAATTCCCGCATCAATATAATCAGACTCATCAAGATCTATAACCTGAGAAGATCTATCAGGAGTTATGTCTTCACCTTGATTTTCCAAATCTATAGCCGTAGATCCTCCATCATAACCTCCATCCTCAGAAACCCTAAAACTAAGCTCGTTTAATATTCTTAAATTAGTGGACTGACTATCTACAGAAGCAATTATATATGCATTTCTCACTATACTTTGATTAAATAAATCTTGAGCCTTTTCTTCTTCAGAAAAATCATTAATATCCCTAGAAGGATAAAACATGTCCCCGTTCTTTAGACTTAAGCCAGGATAAACCAATAACTGGGCCCCGCCTGACAGGTCTGTAGAGGCGTCAGGCTCGGGCTGATCGGCATTATTAAATATAAATACCTCCCCATCTTCTCCATTATAGGCCCCATAACGATACAGTGGCGTGCTTTGTTTATTTAAACCTAGCTGCCAAAAATCTCCCGAATCTTGATAAAATTGAGAAGCTATCTGTTCATCATTATGGTCATAATTTATATAGAATTCAGTACCAATATCATAATCTTCAGGAGCCCCTATTTGAGTAAAATCGAACTCCCGATTATTTATGCTCAATGATGCAATTTTGCACTTAAAACCAAGAGGCCTGTCGCTGCCTTCGTTATTCCTATACCTGACATATTCATTATGAATATCCCTCATGAACTCATAATCATTTACGGGATTAGATAGTATTAAATACCTTCTACCATTTAAAAGGTTAGATAAGTTTTCAGAGTTATCCAATAAATCTATAACTGAATCCATATATTCGTTATCCGCAACGATTTGCCAGACCTCGTCATTACTTAATTCTCCAGTTTCACCAAAGTAATCTATAGCCCTACTAACCAAAGAGTAAGAACATAAAACATTTGACCAGCTTGTAATATTTTCAAAATTTTCAGACCTCGTTTCATTTCCGTCGAAATCCACAGCATAAGGTTGAGATTTTAATATGTCTTTCAATTCAATTTTACCAAAAGCATAATCTACAATCATATTAGCAGAACCTAAAGAAAAAGATTTACTGGTAGAGTTAATAATTTGCAACATATCTTTCCTGAGAATAAGAAAAGATCCAGCTTTTACAATTCTCTGATCCCCAGATGAATCAATAACATACTCGTTATTTTTTTTCGCAAAAACAATACTAGACATATCGCCCCTAGTTTCAAATATATGCAAAGGAATATACCCCCCCCTTTTTTCTTTTTCTATTTCTGTTTTCGCAGATGCGTAAACCCCCAAATTATATATAAAAATTAAATAGGATTGATCTGCGCTAGAATAATGAAACTGTATGTCTCCTAGGGCCAAAGTTTTGATCCAAGTGCTAGATATAGAATTTTCTATATCAAACCCTTCGGCGAAATCTGAGTTTCTGGAGGGGTTAACGATTTTAACATCCCCATAAAACTCCGACGCATACCATTGACCGAATTTTAAATAGTTAAAGCTATTTAAAAAGAGTTCATTTATAAGGCCCTGATCTTCAATTAATACATCTGCGTATTTAGAAGTGTTAAGAACAGAATTCACACCATTAAGAGAATAAGTGGCGCCCACCTGAAGCTGATTTAACGCCGACTCAGTTAATCCAATCTCAGAAACATATTCTCCGCCAATAATATTTTCGGGGCAAAAATAGTGAAAACCTCCCGAGTTGCCAAGGGCATCATAACCCTCATCAATAATATGAACGACATCCGTGCCAGCTTCAGAAATCTGAAAGGTATTAAAAGTACTATTGATAACGGTATAAGCCCCGAGCCCCACTCGATCTTTTTGTATATTCGCAGGCAAAGTTCCTTCAGAAACAAACCTAACCAAGTCGCCATCGTTTAATCCGTGGGAAGCGCACTCGATTAAGTTTTTTGAAAGGTCTACAAAAAACGGTTTTTTCAATACAAAATTATATAAACAACAGGTAGAATCATCCTCCCCGAAAGTAGTAGACTCTCTAACAGAACAATTAAATTTAATCATTTGAGGGGCATATATATTATCTATATCCAAATCCTGATCAAATTCCAAAGATTCCATCTCAGCCTTA
>Ga0209632_10002272_pt1 | contig 18476 bp, 15 predicted proteins | sample COG_10_FD_184754 | JGI IMG/M metagenome (GOLD analysis project Ga0209632, IMG submission 184754) | Pelagic Microbial community sample from North Sea - COGITO 998_met_10 (SPAdes) (version 2) | ecosystem: Environmental > Aquatic > Marine > Neritic zone/Coastal water | place: Helgoland, sampling... | reverse complement strand
TCCTGAAAAAGCGCCGGGCAACCTTTCCACCACCGGCCTTGATCGCCGCTTCCACCTGATCGTCGCTATTATCAGATAGCTCATCATTGATGAGCCAGTCTCCCAGCAGTAGTTGGCGGTTCTCTGCTTCCGCACCCTGACTCTGTGAATGCTGCGTGCCCGCCAAGGATACGCTGAGTACTATCAGCAGTGCCAAGAAGCTCTTTGCCGCCTTACCAAACAATTTTAGTTGATTGCTCACTTTTTTCATCCAGTTATCTAAAAGTACAGGCCACTAGTATTAGATTGTCTTTCGCCATGCGGCGATTGCCTGCCCAATCTCGTGAGGTGAATCTTCCTGTAGAAAATGATTCCCCGAGACTGTCACCTCAGTCTGATTCGGCCAAGACCGACAAAATTCCCGCTGCAGTCCTATCAATATCGCACCCGGCTCAGCATTAATAAATAGCTTGGGCAGATCAGCTTCAGCAAGCCAATCAGCATAAGCCTGCACAATTTCTACTACGTCTGTTGGCGTCCCATCGATCGGTATTTGTCGTGGCCAGGTAAGAGTCGGTCGTCGATCCTCGCCACTATTGTGAAAAGGCCGTCGGTAGACTGCCATCTCCTCCTCACTCAAATCTCTCAGAACAGAACCCGGTAGGACTCTCTCGACGAAGGTGTTCTTATCCAGCACCATTTCTTCACCGGCGCTTGAACGAAAGCCCTGAAACACGCCTCGTGCTGCCTCAGGCCATTCTTCCCAAGATACCGGCCGAACAATGCCTTCCATATAAGCGATGCCCTTAACAGCATCGCGATGCCTATTAGCCCAATCGAAACCCAGCGCTGAACCCCAATCATGAATTACCAGAGTTACATCGCGCTCGACGCCCAGCGCCTCCAACGCACCATCGAGATACTCCCTGTGCTGCACGAAGGTATAGCTGCTGGCATCGGGATTATCTAACTTGTCTGAATCCCCCATGCCGATGAGATCGATAGCTATACACCGCCCCTGATCTTGTAGATGCGGCATGACATTCCGCCATAGATAGGATGAAGTAGGATTCCCATGCTGGAAGATGATCGGGTCGCCCTCTCCCATCTCCACATAGCTCATCGTCTTGCCCTTAACTACGATCTCCTTCTTTGCGTATTCCTTGGCGCTTAGCATTACTTCCTCCCTAGTTTGTTTGGGTTTTCACCCCCAAAGGCGCAGCTTTATGAGAATAAACCTCCCCGCTCATCAATTCAATTATAGCGGGCGCATCAGCTAGATTATGCAACCTCGAGCGGCAATTGAACAAGCGCCCAGTTATCGGCTATGCTTGAACTCCACGTCGCCAATTACACTACGGCAATCAGGAGAGAATACAAATGACAATGCAGAAAACACCTTTATTAATGTCCAGAATACTAGGGCGGGGTGCAATCCTGGATCCTGATATCGAAGTCGTCACAATGCAGGCCGAAGGCAAGCATCGGCAGACACTGAAACAAACCTGGGACAGAGCGAATCAGCTAGCCCACGCCTTGCAAAAGCATGGCATCGAGGTTGGCGACAGGGTCGGCAGTTTTATGTGGAGTAACTATCGCCATCTGGAGTTGTATCAAGCAGTCCCCTCTATGGGCTGTGTACTGCACACACTGAACATCAGGCTCTCTCCAACTGATCTTGAATACATCATCAATCACGCTAACGATAAAGTGATCTTCGCGGATGAAGATTTACTTCCTCTACTGGAGCCACTCTGGGGCAAGCTCCCCTGCGTAGAGCTTCTAGTCATCTGCCGTCATGGCGAGGGTGGCGAGAGCTCCTTCGAGAACCAGATTGACTATGAAGACTTCATCGCGGAGCAGGATTCCACGTACGACTGGCCTGAGATAGATGAAAACTCTCCCATGGGCTTGTGTTACACGTCAGGCACTACTGGAAAACCGAAGGGAGTAATGTACACAAACCGTTCCACTTATTTGCATACACTTACCGAATGCCTAACAGATTCTATGGGGTTATCCTCGCTCGATTCCCTGTTGGGTATCGTGCCAATGTTTCATGCCATGGGATGGGGACTTCCATTCGCCGCCTCCATGCTGGGCTGCAAGCAGGTGTTTCCGCATCGATTCATGGTGCCGGACACTTTTCTTCAGTTGATGGATGAAGAAGAAGTGACTATCTCTGCTGGCGTTCCAACTATCTGGCAGGGAGTTAAGGCTGTGCTCGAGGCAGAACCCGATAAATACGACCTCAGCAAATTAAAGAGTATGACCTGTGGCGGATCCGCTCCGCCGGTTTCTATGATGCGCTGGTACTGGGACAGCTATAACGTAGAAATGATTCAAGGCTGGGGAATGACCGAGACCAATCCTCTTGGCACTCTGTCCAGGAAGGTGGCAAAACGCTCTCAGATAGGCATGTCGGAAGATCAGCAGTTTGCGAATATTGCGAAGGCAGGCCTCGCCATGCCAGGGCTGGAGATCGAGATATTCGACGAGGATTGGAACCGTCTACCACACGATGGAGAGGCGGTGGGTGAGCTCTGCATTAAAGGGCCATGGATTGCAGCGGAATATTTTAACGATCCACAACCGGACAAATTTCACGACGGCTGGCTAGTAACTGGCGATGTCGCAAAGATTGATACTGAGCAATATATTCTCATCGCCGATCGCTCCAAGGATTTGATCAAATCAGGCGGCGAATGGATATCATCGGTAGACTTGGAGAACCATATTGTAGGCATGGCCGACATTGCACAGGCGGCAGTTGTCGCGCAGCCTCACCCGAAATGGGATGAACGACCCGTTGCGCTGGTCATCATGGAGCCAGGTAAGTCATTGGATAAAGAGGCTGTGCTCGAACACTGCAGCAAGATCTTCGCCAAGTGGCAATTGCCGGATGATATAATCGTCACAGATACGATACCGCTTACCTCTACCGGCAAGATAGACAAGAAGGTCATCCGCGCAAAGTTAGAAGCCGAAGGCTATCAGCTACCTAGCTTAACCTAGGCAGCCGCCGCTTAAGTTTAGACAATCACTGGCCTGGGTCGGTAGGAGCGTAGTCGATACCTTCGGTATCTGCCCTCCTAGCCCCAGCCAGAATTCCTGGTAGAGCATAGTTCCCCTCGTGACATGCGTACTCATACAGGCGCTCACCATTCGCATTCATGGGTAATTCGCCACTCCATGACTGGCTGTAATTCGTTGGATCCTCAACCGTAAACTGATACAGGATTGTGTCATCCGACGTGCGTGTGAAACGTTCAAGCACCTTCATCTGCTGAGAACCATAAAAGCGATGTTCCAGTGAGGAACGCATACCCTGCTGCGCGTGAAAATTTGTCGTCTCGATGACGAGAGAACCTTCCTCGTAATAACCAATGGAGTCACCCAACCAAGGGTAGAGAGGCGGATTCAGATGCTCGGAATTCATTCGTACGATACGTGCATCATGATTCATCTCGGCTAGTAGAACGACGTGAGATTCCGTCTGAATGATTTGTGTCAAATTGTTATACAGAACCGGCAACTTTGGCGGTCCGCCCGAGGAGCCGAATCCCACCATGCAGCGCTCACCAAGAGGCCGCACCTCAGGTCCGTCGTAAGATTGCCTCTGCTGCATTGCCGCAGCAAAATTGGCGCGGCCCTGTTCGCTATAAGGAAGCTGGCCATCTTCGGGCTGCACTATCACCGATGTACGAATCTCTCCATTTACGACCGCTAACCGTTCTCCAGGATCCATCCAGAAGGTATTGTAGCCCCCAACATTCTGTCCTGCCGAAGGCGCCTCACGATTCGGGTCGCTAGGTCGATTGCTCGCTTCCATTCGCGCCCTTACCCTCGTTTCGATCAAGATGGCCTCCTCTTCTGAGATCGCCAGCTTGCCCTCAAACCGATCTGCCCTTTCTAAATTAGTCTGAGTTGCAAGAGACCAAGTCCCCTGCATGTCCGGCACGCCAAATTCTGTTAGCGGTGTTATGTAGCCTGCTTCAGCAGCGAAACTACTGCTGTGAATAAAAACGAATGCGGTAAAGGCACAGACACTCGCACGGGCTAATGCCGAGTAATCGAGAACGGAATAATTTTTATCTTTCACTGAATAGCTCCTAGTTGTAGTCACAAGCTCCTGTTATCGAATAGAGCTCTTACGTGCTTTGAGATTATGCCATCTATCCACCACTAATTTCTAACATCCTACCACCCACTGAAGCTTTCTAGAGATTGGTTCAAATAGCCGAGCCATCCACGGTTCTCAAAATACAAGGAGAATGTTTTCAAATTAGTGAACTCAGTTCGGTGTAACTGAGGTTTAAATCTGTTATAAAAGGGAATATTAGTATCAAATTATAGTTTTTAGCCCCAATTTGGTGCAAAAAAGTAGCGGTAAAGGATTGAACCAGTAGCGATGACGAATACCAAACAATTAACAAGCGCAGTCGCGCTTCTTGCCGGCATAGCGCTTCTGGATAATTTCATCTTTGTTGAATTGGAACCTGGATTCGAAAGCATGGTACTTATCGAACCCTATGGCTCTGCGAGCGAAGCTGAAGCTAGACAAGTAAAGGAGAGCGGCGAGGCCTTGAGTGAAGCAAAAGATTTTTGGATCGATCAACACAGAGTTAGCGGCACTGACTTCGCGAAGTTTTTAGAATCAACGGGCTATGAGCCTCAAAAAGTTGCACCACCTAGCCAGCAAAAATTTACAAGCCAAATTGAAGATATCGCACTTGCTGTTAGCGTCAAAGAATTACCGGATCAAGTTGGCAATGCCAATTGGAAGAAAGCTAGTGATAACTTTCCCATAAATCACACTGTCATGGGCCAAGACGATCTGAGGATAAATTTTAACGACGCTCAGACTTATTGCAATTGGCTAGGTAAAGTTCTACCGACAGCAGAACAGTTTGAACATATCTCTATGCAAGACAATAACCAAAAAGTTGCCAAGCTTATCGAGTTTCGCTGTGTGAGAAATATTTAGAAATCACGAATAGCCAGCATTCAGCACAAGCCACCTAGATCTCTCTAGCTATTAACAACTTCATGATTTCGTTACTGCCGCCATAGATCTTCTGTATGCGACTATCTGCATACATCTTGGCAATCGGGTACTCCATCATGAATCCATAACCACCAAAGAACTGCAAACACTCATCTATTATTTCGCACTGCTTCTGCGTCGTCCACCACTTTGCCATGGCAGCCGTGGCCTCATCTAACTTTCCATCAGCAAGCTTCATCGCACAGTCGTCCACGAAAACCCTGGCCAGACGCGCCTCGGTGTACCGCTCAGCTAGCTTAAATTGTGTATTCTGAAAATCGAGGATGCGCTTTCCAAATGCCTTTCGCTCTTTTACATACTCGCTAGTAATCTTCAATGCCTTCTCGATCGACGCACAAGCACCCGCCGCGATTATCAATCTTTCCTGCGGCAGTTGCTGCATCAGCTGTGCGAAGCCCTTTCCTTCATGTTGACCTAACAAATTTTCTTTGGGAATTTTTACACCATCAAAAAATATCTCAGCGGTATCCTGCGCCTTCATTCCTAGCTTCTCTAGATTTCTGCCGCGGCTGAATCCACCCTCACCTTCAACCTGCTCGGTTTCCACCATGATCAGCGAAATGCCTTTGCCTGCTTCTGACGGATCGGTCTTTGCCACGACGCAAATAAGATTTGCGGTCATGCCGTTGGTTAAGAATGTCTTCTGCCCATTCAGAACGTATTCATCGCCCTGTAGCAGGGCAGTAGTTGCCACCGATTGAAGGTCGGAGCCAGTGCCAGGTTCGGTCATCGCGATAGCAGAGACGATCTCGCCGCTCGCCATAAGCGGCAGCCATTTCCTCTTCTGCTCTTCACTGCCGTAGGAGTTAATGTAATGCGCAACAATGCCAGAATGCACACCGTTTCCAAACCCGGTAACGTTGGCGTAGCTAAGCTCTTCGACCAATACCATTTCGTGCTTGAAGTTGCCGCCTCCGCCGCCGTATTCCTCTGGTATTGATGCACACAGTAGACCGGCCTTTCCAGCAGTAAGCCAAGCATCTCGATCGACGAATCCTTGCTTCTCCCACTTATCCATCTTCGGTACAAATTCTTTCTGCAAGAATTTGCCGACTGCGTCGCGCATAATATGCAACTCTTCATCCATCCAAGGGGAATCATAGGAATCAATCATGGTATTTTCTCTTAGGCTGTAACCGAATCCATACGTTCGATGATCATGGCGTTTGCAGTACCGCCACCCTCACAGATAGCAAGCAAACCATAGCGCTTCTTCTGTCGCTCTAACTCATGGACCAACGTGGTCATGAGCTTCGCTCCAGTACCACCTAGCGGATGCCCTAAAGCCTGTGCGCCACCATTTACATTTAACTTCTCCAGATCCGCACCCACCGCCTTAGCCCATGCTAGAGGCACCGACCCGAACGCCTCATTGACCTCGTACAGATCGATATCTTCGATAGTAAGTCCTGCCTTTTCTAATACTTTCTGTGTCGCTGGGATAGGGCCTTCTAACATGATCACCGGATCTGAGCCTACTACCGCCAACGAGTGGATTTTCGCGCGCACCGGTAGATTGTATTTCGCTACTGCCATCTCATTTGCAATCATGATAGCTGCCGAACCATCACTAATCTGGCTCGCCGTACCGGCTGTTATCACTCCGCCTTCTCGTAGAGTTTTTAAAGATTGCATGCCTTCTAAAGTTGCTGCGCCGCGAATACCTTCATCTACCAGGTGCACGTCCACTGAGTCATCTTCTAACTTAATATTTAGCGGAACAACCTCCTCTTTGAAGTAGCCATTATCAGTAGCCGCTTGTGCGCGCTGATGACTCAACAGTCCAAAGGCGTCGAGATCTGCACGAGTAATCGCATACTTTTCCGCCAATAACTCTGCGCCATCAAACTGACTAAACTGAATACCAGGATACTGAAGCTCCAAACGTTCTCCTTTGGGTATGCCACGGCCATTCGGTAGGCCATCCCGGATATTAGAGCCGATCTCTACCGTACTCATCGCTTCTACGCCGCCTGCAATAATAACGTCCTGAGTGCCCGACATAACCGCCTGCGCACCAAACTGAATGGCCTGTAACGACGAGCCACATTGACGATCTACAGTTGTTCCTGGCACAGCGAGATCGAGCTTGGACGACATTGATACATTGCGACCTAGATTGCCCGCCTGTGAGCCGATCTGCACTACGACACCGAATATCACATCGTCCACAGCATCGGTAGGAATACCCGTTCTATCGACCAATTCATCAACTACGATTGCGCCCAGATCCACAGGGTGGATAGCACTCAATCTACCTTTCTTCTTTCCTGTTGCAGTACGCACTGCTCCGACTATATAAGCATCAGCCATTTTTTTTGCCCCCTGACAATTAGTGAATTAGTGAATTAGTTAGATAACTATAAATCTTATTTAAAAAATAACTATCAAAGTGCCGGCATACGAATGCCCGCGTCTAGCCTGATTGTTTCGCCATTAAGATAGGAACACGTCACAATATGCGCCACCTGATCTGCGAACTCTTCAGGGTTGCCGAGACGCTTTGGAAATTGAGTTATAGCTATGAGTGGGTCTCGCACCTCGTCCGGAGCTGATGCCAGCAATGGCGTCTCAAATACTCCTGGTGCGATTGTATTAACTCGAATACCTCGCTTCGCTAGATCTCGGGCAATCGGTAATGTCATCGACACGATACCACCCTTGGATGCGGCATAACCTGCTTGGCCGGTCTGACCATCGAATGCGGCGATGGAAGCCACATTAATGATGACTCCACGCTCATTGTCTGCTGTCACCGGATCGTTAAGCTGCATCACTTCAGCGCAAAGACGCAACACATTGAAGGTGCCGATCAAATTGACTCTCACGATGTGCTCGAATTTCTGCAACGGCATCGGTCCGTTCTTTCCAACCGTGCGCGCAGCTCCACCGATCCCTGCGGAGTTTACATTGATGTGCACTGTGCTGAATTTCTCTTGGGTCTTTTCGAGAGCCGCTGCGACCGACACTTCATCCGCGACATCGCCTGCATGAAAAATAGCATTTTCACCCAGCTCGGCGGCAGCCTTTTGTAACATCTGCGCGTTCAGGTCGAACAACATGACCTTCGCGCCTGCATCAACAAAATTCCGTGCGGTGGCCAGGCCCAAACCTGAGGCTCCACCGGTTATAAATGCTATTTTATTCTGTAGTTCCATAATCGCTTGACGCCGTGAGTTGGTAACTTTCATTAAATGGGGGACGCAGAAGGATAATGTATCCATTGCAAAAGTGAAACAGCTAATGAAACAACATTTTCACTCCCCGTATTACGAAATTTTCCCCACATTGGTTTTATTTCCTCTACACAATCCCCTATGATCCGTAGAAATTACGTTTAATGATAGGAATAAAAATGGGACCGCTACAAGGATTAAAAATACTGGAGATGGCTGGCATTGGCCCAGGTCCCTTCTGCGCCATGATGTTAGCCGACATGGGTGCTGAGGTGATTCGCATCGACAGACTGAATCAGAAAGGCACTGGGCACAGGGCGAACGTGCTAAACCGAGGACGCCGCTCGATTGCACTGGACCTCAAAAATCCAGACGCTGTTGAGACAGTACTGCGGCTGATAGAAAACGCTGATGCGCTTATCGAGGGATTCAGGCCAGGGGTGATGGAGCGCCTGGGCCTAGGACCGGATGTCTGTCTCGCACGCAACCCAAAACTCATTTTCGGCCGCATGACTGGCTGGGGTCAATCTGGACCTTTAGCACAGACTGCCGGACACGATATAAACTATATATCGATAGCAGGAGCGCTAGGCGCAATGGGCCATTCTGATAGACCCCCCGCCCCGCCGCTCAATTTGGTAGGTGACTTTGGCGGTGGTGCCATGTACTTACTAACGGGCATCCTGGCCGCACTACATGAAAGAACCAGTTCAGGGCTGGGGCAGGTTATCGATGCCGCCATGACCGATGGCACTGCGAGTTTGTTAAGCCCCTTCTTCGGGTTAATGGCGATGAATATGTGGACTACCGACAGACAGGCCAATAAATTGGATGGCGGTGCTCACTACTACGGTAGTTATGAATGCAGTGATGGCAAATATATTTCTATTGGCTCCATCGAGCCACAGTTCTATGCTCTTCTTCTCGAGAAGTGTGAGATAGAAGACAAGGAATTTCTGGCGCAGCAGGATCAGAATGCATGGCCACAATTAAAAGAGAAACTCGTGAAGCTGTTCCTGACAAAGACACGATCCGAATGGAGCGATTTAATGGAAGGCACGGACGTCTGCTTCGCGCCAGTACTTGATCTCGGTGAAGCGCCAAGTCACCCACACAATGTTGCCAGAGATACCTATGTCGAATTCGACGGTGTGACTCAGCCCGCACCGGCGCCAAGATTTAGCCGCACGCCGTCGCAGATTAAATCTTCAGCCGCTATGGTCGGCGAGCATAGCGAGCAGATTTTGGCAGATTGGGGCTACAGTGAGAACGACATTGAACAACTTCGCGCGGCAAAAGCCATCTAGAGAGAACGGATAGATAGATAATCAAAATCTAACGATCTAACTATGCCTCACCTCAATGGTCATCAGAGTTGACTCGCTGGTGAACTAGGCAATTTCCGGCCTATTTAGGCTTGTTATGGGGTATTTGACCGCTAACGTCAGCACTTAATGCTCTTACTGCAGGGCACTGACGCAGGCAACTCCTTAAGGCAGGGTTTCTGATCTTTGCGATCACCAAGCGAAAGAGAGGTCTGCAATAAAAGCTACAGGAAGGTGAAATAAGCCTCATCAGAATGCAGTAAGAGCAAGAGACTCCTGCATAAGCCATAACTTCGCTGTATTATAGGCCTCCACCCAATCGCTACTTGTTGGTATTCGCAATGGCCTATAACGCAATTCTCTATCAGATCGAAAACAATATCCTAACCATCACGCTCAATCGTCCCGAGCACATGAATGCCTTCACCGTTGAAATGGCGAATGAGCTGATCGACGCCGTGAATCGCGCAAGCGAAGACGATGAGGTTCGAGCCATCGTTGTCACTGGAGCTGGCAAAGCATTCTGTGCTGGCATGGACCTCGGCAGCGAGGGAAATGTATTTGGACTGAACGAAGCTTTGCAGCCGAGTCTTAGTGATATGCAAACTAAGCTGAATGATCCCGATATCATTAGCGGCGTCCGCGACACAGGCGGCCGGCTTACACTCGCGATCTACGACTGCAAGAAACCGGTCATTGCTGCTATTCACGGTGCAGCCGTGGGCATCGGGGCGACCATGACCTGCGCAATGGACATCCGGCTCGTTTCCGAGAATGCACGCGTAGGTTTCGTGTTCAACAAAATAGGTATTACACCGGAGGCCTGTTCCACCTGGTTTCTCCCCCGAATCGTCAGCATGGGCACGGCGTTAGAATGGGTTTATAGCGGCGACCTAATCCTAGCCGAAGAATTAAAGGCACGCGGCTTCGCCAATTCCATCGAACCCAAGGAGTCACTGCTGGAAAAAGCCTACGCACTCGCTAAGCGAATAGCACAACACAGCCCCGTGTCTATCGCTCTAACGCGACAGATGATGTATCGTAATGCGGCTCAAGATCATCCGCTGGCGGCGCATCAAATAGATTCTTTAGCGATATTCTATGCGAGCCAAGGAAGTGGCAGGGAAGGCGTAAAGGCATTCTTGGAAAAGAGAAGGCCGGAGTATATTGAAAAGGCATCCCATGACATGCCACCTTTCTATCCCTGGTGGAAAGAATGAGCAAAAGAAAGAACAATAGATATCCATAGAAAATTCACTACAGGCCCAACGGGGATGCCCAATGCTTAAAAATTTCGAACTCCTCTGTTCCACCAGCGGCCGCGTGATTCTCGGACTCTATTTTTTCGGCCCCGGGGCGTTGCTAAAAATTACAAATATGGAGGGAACCTCTGCCTCCATGGCTGAACAAGGCATGGTGTTTATCTCATTTTTCTTGATTTTGACCATTCTGATTCAACTATTTGGCGGCATTGCCGTGATTGTGGGCTATCAGGTGAAGCCCGTAGCATTTGTGCTAGCCGGATTGACTCTCGTTATTAATGTTGTGATGCATGACTTCTGGAATGTCCCCGACCAGACGCAGAACTTCGTTAAGAATATGGGCATCTTCGCCGGCTTACTAGTATTAGCAGGTCTTGGCGCCGGTGGCTGGAGTCTCGACAGCAAGCTCGCTAAATCGAATTAAAATCAACAGCTTATCGGCAACGCCGATAAGCTGCGACGTTGATTCTTGACAGCTTCCCGTGCGCCTGCGAAAGTAGCCTTGAATACACAGCAGTAGGCACCATCTTAGTGTTAGCAGCGAAAGCTACGGCAAATAAATTCAGCTGATTTGAAGATTCAATTCCGTACAATAAAATCTTTAGCACAGCATTGTGTAAACGAAACTCTTAAACAGGATTAAGCACATCATGATAATGGTTCAATCAACTTTTCATCTAGTTGCAGAATCCAAATCTGAAGTACTCGAATTGATGAAGGATATGACTCGCCTGTGTCGCCAAGAACACGGCTGCCTGAACTATGAGTACTTCGAAGGTATGACAGACACCAATCAAATAGTCCTTTTGCAGGAATGGGAAAATGCCGATTGCCTGCAGGCCCACTATCAAACAACTCACATGGAAGAATTTCTGGGCAAACTTGGGAACTACCTACACAATGCAGTCATCACACGCAGCTATGCGTCACAGGACGAGCCCCGAGTGACTTCGACGAGCAGCGACGACTTAGCAAAGCCAGAGCAGACGATCCACTAAGTCTGTTATTTCTCCACGCTACAATGCGTATAGATCACCTCTAACGAGCAGAAGTTAGCGCTAATTGTCGAACTACAGGGACCCGTAAATGTTCTATACTGTGCAAGGTGATCACAAGACCCCCGTTTCATCGGAAGAAAATGCCCGGCTGCTACACTGGAGAACCTCTACCTTCTGGGTCATGCTCGTTGGCTATGTGGGCTACTACCTCTGCCGCGGCAATCTCTCCGCCGCCTTTCCTCTGCTTGAACAGGAATTTGGCTACTCTAATACACAACTTGGCCTTATAGCCTCTCTATCCGAAATGGCCTATGCCACCGGGAAATTTATCAATGGCCCCTTAGCCGATAGAATCGGCGGACGTAAAATTTTTCTTATCGGCATGGCGGGCGCCATATTCTTCAATATAATCTTTGCGATCTCGGCAAGCCTCACTGTATTTATCATTGTATGGTGTTGCTGCCGCTACTTTCTTTCTATGGGCTGGGGTGGACTTACGAAGACGATCGGCAACTGGTATCCAAGAGAGCGCAACGGCACAGTGATGGGTTTGATTAGTGTCAACTTTCAGTTTGGCGGAGTTGCGGCTACTGTGTTTGCGGGATTTCTGGTAGCTATCGGCGTTCCCTGGCAGGGAGTCTTCATCTACCCCGCCATGCTACTCACTCTGATCTTGCTCTGGTCCTACTTCGCATCTCGCTCTAGTCCTGCCGACGTGGTGCCTGGCGCTAAGCCAATAGAAGGTGAAACCTCAAAAGAACAAATTGCCGACTACGGCGACGACGAACAACCGCCAATATCGACCATTATGAAGACGTTGCTGCGGCTACCTATATACAGACAGCTACTAGTATTTAGCTTTCTTACCACACTGCTGCGATCTGTATTCTTATTCTGGACACCGAAATTTCTGTTCGACATCGGTCTGGGCGCGAGCTCTGCGATTTTACGCTCTGCCATATTTCCATTGCTAGGAGTAGCCGGCACGGTATTCATAGGCTGGTATACAGATCATCATGCGCGTAACGGAGACCGGGCACGCATGATGTGGATGATGCTTTCCGTGCTAGTGTTTTGCATGATCGCCATAGCGGTGCTGAGCGATGCGAGTGAGCCGAACTTCAATATGATTTTGTTCTTTCTAGGCGCTAGCGGATTCTTCTTGCTGGGCCCCTATTCCATGAGCAGCGGCTGTCTCACACTAGATATCGCTGGCGCCAAAGGAGCAGGTTCCTGTACAGGCATTATCGATGGGATGGGCTATATCGGCGGGGCGATCGCCGCGTTTGCTGCGGGCATACTCTCCGACTACCTTGGCTGGCCGCAGGTATTTATGGTGCTATCAGTGTTTGCCGTCATCTCCACTCTTAGCGCTTGGCTGATGAGTCGTGGATTTCAAAAGATGGCGCGAGAATCAGCAGCATAGAGTCGCCTCGACTAATCCTGCGCTTCATATTCTTTAATCTGATCAGTAATACCGCGCACCATGCCGTTAGGGATCGGCAAAGTTAGATGGTACTGCGAGATTTTCCAACCCACAGCGGTGCTTATCAACACTCCGCTGCCACGGCTACTGCCGTAACTCTGACTTAACAACGCCTCGTCAAACCATGCACTTAATCCATCTGGAGTGATGTTGACATTGCGTTGCTGCGGCGTATAGACCCAACCATTGCTGCCACTGGAGTACTGACGAAACTCTTGCTTAACCCAGCGCTCCTGCGCGTCGGTTCCTATGAATACGCCATCGTCGCTCATTAGATTAAAATAGATATCCCATTCGCCGTTAGCGGCGGCCTGATGATAGTCATCTAACACTTTATTTATGGCAGCGATATCTGTTTGCTGTGACTGGTTGCTTTGAGCACAGCTGAACAACGTAAAAGACAATAGGATTAACATCGAAACGTTCTTCATAGTTTACTAGCTCTCCAAGGGTATCGTATCACTACTGTTAGATGGCTTTTTTTCATCGAATTCACCGGCATCGATTCGCGCAAAATAGGCGCTAGCTACCTTCTTAACCTTCGGCGCTAACAGCAGTGTTGAGACCATAGTAGGTATCGCCATCGTCGCGTACATGCCATCCAGAAGATTAATCACCACTTCTAGCGAGACAACGGCACCGGCAATTATCAGCGCCATATACGCGTACATATAGAACCTCTCTGTTGACGTGCCGAAGAGAAAGCCCATGCACTTACTGCCGTAATACCAATAGGTGAGTATCGTTGTCGTGCTCAACACAATAACCATGATCAGCAATAGATAGGCACCGTAGCCTGGAAACACCTGTTCATACGCCTGCGTAGTCATCGTGATGCCAACTCCACCGCCTTCCCATACGCCGGTGACCAGCAGTGCCAGTGCCGTGCAGGTGCAGACGATTAAGGTGTCGGCGATAGGGCCTATCATGGCAACCAGACCCTCGCGGGTTGGCTCGTTTGTCTTGGCTGCACCATGTGCCAGAGACTCTGTGCCTATTCCTGCCTCGTTGGAGAACGCACCGCGCTGTACGCCAATCAGAATCACTGCGCCGAGCACACCTCCCGATACAGCTTCTCCGGTAAACGCATCAGTGAAGATGAGTACGAACATGGCAGGTATCTCGCCAAGATGACTCGCCAGCAGCACACCGGTTATTAGGAAATAGAAGATCACCATAGACGGCACCATCTTGCCCGCGATCGCGGAAACTCTCTTCACCTTTCCTACTGCAACGCTAAACATAACGATGGCAAGAACTACACCGGCGCCGAAGTCGAAACCAAAATGCTCTTCGCTAGTCGCCATCCCTGCTGGAATCGCAATGAGATCGCGCAGAATCTGTACCAATTGATTCACCTGAAAGATAGGCAGGGTTCCTACCATGCCTGCTATGGCAAACATCCAAGCAAGGGGTAGCCACTTGCGACCTAGCCCCTCTCTAATCACATACATCGGACCGCCTTGCAGCTTGCCCTCATCGTCTTTGCCGCGATACATAATCGCCAATGAGGCAGTATAGAATTTAGTGGATATTCCGACGATTGCAGTAATCCACATCCAAAATATCGCACCCGGGCCACCTACAGTGATCGCAATTGCTACGCCGGTGATATTTCCAAGGCCCATGGTTCCCGCCAATGCTGTAGCGAGCGCGCCATAGTGACTAATGTCTCCAGATGCTGACACCAAGGGATCATCAAATTTACCCTTCAACAAGCCTAAGCTGTGGGAGAAATAACGAAAGTGACGTAGCCTGGAATGAATCATGAAGAAGCAGCCACCACCCACTAGCAGAATAACTAGCGGCAAGCCCCACATGAAATTGGTATACGCAGCGATCGCTGCTTCGATTGAGTCCATTACAATTTATTACCCTGTAATGTGAATAATTCGAATCTGGCTAAGAGGGCGATAAGTCTGTCCCACTTGATGTTCCTCAAACGCGTCCGGCACCAACAACGTGGCACAGGGATTTAAATTACTGTGCGTTCCTAGCATCTGCCTCGTGACGGCGCTCTCCGGCGAGAATGGCAGGCATCGCATAGTTGCCCTCGTGGCAGGCATACTCGTATAAGTTTTCACCGGTATACATTGGCATCTCAGCAGTCCAGGGCTGCGTGTAGAGTTCAGGATCATCGATGGTAAAGGCGTAATGGAGCTTGTTTTCAGCGACACGAGTGAATCTCTCCGTCAGCAAAACATTGCTGGAAACCAATCGCTCCTTAGCAACCTGCCAGCCATTGAAGTCTTTCGTCTGCACTACCAAGGCATCCCCATCGTAGTAGCCTATTGAGTCACCCAACCACTTCTCATAAGGTAGATCTTTAAACTCCTGATCGATTCTCACGATACGCGCGTTGTGCACCATTTCCGCGAGAAGCACAACATGAGTCGGTCCTTGTACGATCTGCATATGGTTGTTGTAGAGGCTGCTCATGAATGGCGCAGTTGAAGCGAAGCTCACTAGACATCGGTCTGAGAGAGTACGCCCTTCTGGCCCATCACTCTCCGCCATGCCCATCGGCAGTTCGTCCTGTTGAGATCGACGAACCGCCTGCCCTTCCTCTGTCCAGGGAATTTTGCCATCAGGTGGGTCTACGATGAGGGACGATCGATACTTGCCATTCATTTCGGCGAGTGCGTCCCCCGGTGTAATCCAAAACCCGTTATAGCCACCCACATTTTTGGGCCCGGGTGCTTCGGCACCTGTTGCCTCAAGAAAAGCGATGAAGTCCGGCGTGGAAACCATCTTCTCCAACATGGTTGCCTCGTCTATTTCTAAAGCGCCTTCATAGACATCGGCACGCTCTAGACCAGTTCGGGTCTTATAGTTCCAAACCCCTTGTACATCCGGCACGCCAAAGTCTGTCTGAGGCGGTCTATAGTCCTCGGCAGCAAAGGCGTGAGGTACTACAAATACGGCTATCATCAGGCTGGCCAACGCGGTGATCCGAAAGTGAATTCTCATGGCGACATCCTTAATTAAATTCATTGGTGGGCGCAGCGGCCCTTTTGTGAAACCTTCTTTCATAAACCTATGATTCAAGCTTAATGCAGCGAGCAACGCGCTTGCAAGGACAGCAGCTAGTGCTTTGTGTGTCTAGCGAACGTTATCGGCAAAGATAAACTCTGATGGAGGCTGCAGGCCGCGAAGGTTCTCGACGAAATAGTCCCAGCGTCGCTTCATGAAGTAGCGTCTATTTCCGAAACCATGGCTGGCATTGGGCAGAACAACTAGATCGAAGTCCTTGTCAGCCTCGATTAAGGCATCCACCACCAACAGTGTACTGGAAGGGTGTACATTGGTATCGAGCATGCCGTGGGCAAGCAACAGCTTGCCTTCCAAGTTAGCCGCTAGCAGCTGGTTCGCCTGATTGTCGTAGTTCGTAGTGACTACTGGCTCGTCTTCGTCCGGATTGTTCTCTGGGTACGTCTCTAACAGACCCTGCCACTTCTCGCCCCAGTCGTCTTCGTAGTTCCGATTATCGTGATTGCCCGCGCCAGAAACCGCGACCTTGTAGAAGTCTGGATAGCGCAGTATCCCTGCAGTCGATGCGAAGCCGCCACCGGAATGCCCCCAGATGCCCACACGTTCCAGATCCATCCACGGATTGTCTGCCCCTAGCTGCCGGATGCCTTCGATCTGATCGGGCAGGCCGTTGTCGCCCATATCTGCATAGTAGGCATCGTGAAAAGACTTTGAACGCCCTGGCGTGCCCATAGCGTCCAGCTCGACTACGATGAACCCAAGCTCCGCTAGCGACTGCTTGTCATTACGTGAGGCGCGAAACGATCGCGTGCCGACACTGCCACTCTGTGGCCCCGGGTAGAGATAGTTCAATACCGGATAGGACTTAGTCTCATCGAAATTGGAGGGCTTATAGAGTAAACCGTAGAGGTCGGTGATCTGATCTCTGGCCTTTACGCTGAATGGAATCGGTGCCACCCAGCCGCTATCGATAAGTGAGTCGATATCCGTTTCTTCGAGAATCAACTGCGTCTCACCTGCCGTGTTGCGCACAACAGAAACTGGAGCGGTATTCGGTGTCGAATAGACATCAGTAAAATATTGAGCAGACTCGGACCAGCTAATTTGATGGTTTGCAGTCTCAGGCGTTAAGTTGATGAGATCAGAGCCATCGAAGTTAATTCGATACAAATACTGAAAATAGGGATCACCTGACTCGCGATTCGAACCGAGAAAGTAGATCAGCTCATTTTCTAGATCGACCTGTTGGATCTGCAATACCGCCCAACTGCCCTCAGTGATCTGGCGCTTCAATTCGCCTGACTGCAAGTCATGCAAATAAAGGTGCCCCCAATTGTCTTGCTCAGAAAACCAGATGAACTCATTTCTCTGGGGAAAGACACGCCAATTGGCAGCATTGTATCCGGATTCAAAATACGTCTCGACTTCTTCTCGGTAGACAGGCCTCACTTCGCCAGTTTCTGGATCAGCTATCTGCAACTGTGCAATCTTGTGATCCCGCGATGAAGAAACGAACGACAGGGTCTCGCTGTCTTTACTCCACTCCACGTCTAGAAACACGCCGCCGCGGCCAGCTATGTGATCACTGGTAGTCGATCTATGTGGGTCGGGTGACAGTTGTAAAGCAGTAACACGCGGCTCATCTTCCAGATGAATCACGATGCGCTCGATCATGAATATGTAGTCATCACCCGGCAGCGGATACTTCCAAGCATCTAGCTCGCCATGACCCACCTGAGTAGACCACAGATACATTTCACCTACATTTCTGCCATCGTGACGAAAAGTAGCTATCTTAGAGGAGTCTGGGGACCACAATAGGACAGGACCCTCATCTCGCAACCAACCTGCATTGTTGGTTGCATAGCCATAGTCCTGCTCACCATCGAAGGTAAGTTGGGTGGTCTCGTTACTCGCGGTATCGCGAAGCCATAGATTATGTTCATCAATAAAGGCGGCCGAGCCGCCGTCAGGGGCAAGGTATTCACTAGGTGGAGTCTGTGCCAGTTGGTTAAGCGTGTAGCTATTTAAGTCCAACACGTAGCTCTCACCCGCGTAGTCGAAATCGAGCTGCTCACCCGCCTCGAGAAGATGCATTCGTGACAAGCTCAAGTCATTTGCATCAACTTCCTCGTCTGCATAGGCTGCCAATTCCGTTGCTAGACGTACCGCATCGAAAAGAGGCGATTTC
>Ga0209632_10002271_pt1 | contig 18479 bp, 19 predicted proteins | sample COG_10_FD_184754 | JGI IMG/M metagenome (GOLD analysis project Ga0209632, IMG submission 184754) | Pelagic Microbial community sample from North Sea - COGITO 998_met_10 (SPAdes) (version 2) | ecosystem: Environmental > Aquatic > Marine > Neritic zone/Coastal water | place: Helgoland, sampling... | reverse complement strand
GTAGTACCGAATGTATTCTTATATAGTTTTTTTTATAATCTAATGATAACGCATTTAGTAAGATATTAATTGCTGATTTTGATGCGGCATAAAGATGAATATTTCTACCTCCAGTAATTGAGGCATAAGATGAAATATTTATAATTCCTTTTTCTTTTTTGCTTCTTTTTTTTATAATCAATTTAATAGCATTCTTTATAACAAAGATATTGCCAACCAAAAAACCATTAATACCCTTTTTAATTTCAGAATTACTGACATTAACAAATTTCTTTCTTTTGTGGTTCACACTTGCATTATTAATTAAATAATCTAGATTTTTAAAACTAGATGAAAATAATTTGAAAGCTTTTATTATTGTATCTAAACTGTTTAAGTCCATTTTGGTATATTCATGAACAATATTAAGTTTTTTTAATTTTTTAGATATTATTCTAGCTCTTTTTAAATTACTTTTATATGTGAAAAATATATTACATTTATTTTTTGCAAACTTATAAACCAATGCCTCACCAATATCACTTGTACCCCCTGTAATAAAAATATTTTTTGTCATTGTTTTAAATTTTAATATAATTTATAAGATTTTTAAATTAACTCTTTTAATAAATTTGTAATTTAAAAATAATATTCTTAATATAGTTAATGTTAAATTAATTGTCTTGTGAAATATATTTAAAAAAGTTAAGAATAATCTAGTCAAAAATATATTTAATCATGAAACAATTAATACAAAAAGCCTTTAAACTAAGACAGGACACTTTTAAAGCTTTCGTAAAAAAGGGAGAAGCACATCTTGGTGGTAGTTTTTCACTTATAGAAATTCTAATAACATTATTTTATAAAATCTTAAAAAAAAATGATAAGTTTATATTAAGTAAATCTCATGCTTCTTTTCCTTTATGCATAATATTAAAACAAAAGGGTTTTAATCCAAAGCTAACTACTCACCTTGAAATTGATCCTAAAAATGGAATTCATTGTACAACTGGAAGTCTTGGACATGGTTTTCCTATAGCTGCCGGCATGGCATTTGCTAAAAAGAAATTAAAAAAGAGTGGAAATATTTTTGTTTTAATAAGTGATGGTGAGTGTCAAGAAGGTACTACTTGGGAAACTATGCTTATAGCCTCTAAACACAAACTAAATAATTTAATTTTAATTATAGATTATAATAAAATACAAGCTCTCTCTAAACTAGAAGATGCTCTCCCTCTTCACAATCTTTCAAAAAAAATAAAATCATTTAATTGGAATTGTTTAGAAGTCAAAAATGGACATTCTTTTAAGGAACTAATTCCTAAATTTTCAAAAAAATTTAGGAATACCTTACCAACAGCCATTATAGTAAATACTATAAAAGGTAAGGGTATTAAAAAGTTTGAAAATGACCCTTCTTGGCATGCAAGAAAACTACAAGGCAGTGAGTTAGAATATGGAAAAAAAATATTAGGAATAAAATGAGAAGAAAATTTGGTAAAATTATTAATGAGCTAGCAAAAAAAGATGATAAAATTGTATTGTTAGTAGGTGATATTGGCTTTGGAATATTTGATGATTTTAGAAAAAATCACTCTAGTAGGTTTTTTAATATGGGAATATGTGAACAAAGCTTAATAGGAACTGCAGCCGGCATGGCTCTCGAAGGTCTTAAGCCATGGGTCTATACTATAACTCCTTTTTTAATTGAAAGACCATTTGAACAAGTAAAATTAGATATTGATCAACAAAAAGCAAATGTAAATTTAGTAGGATTTGCCGATTATCCATCTTTAGGTCCAACACATAGTGAGCTGAATGCTAAGAAATTAGCTAGTTTATTTAAAAATATAAAATCTTATTTTCCAAAAGACAGTATAGATACAAAAAAATTTACTATGGAAACTTATAAAATAAAAGGACCAACTTTTATGAGTTTAAAAACTGATAAAAGAAAAAAAATTTGGTAAATTAATGAAAGAAAAAAAATTTCTTACTTCTCTCCATAAAGCAACTAAAAGAAACTACATCCAGCGAATGATTAATCAAAAAATTAATTGTATGGAAATTGCAAAAAAGTACGGTTTTGACTATTGGGATGGTAACAGAAAATATGGATATGGTGGTTACAAATATATCCCTGGGAGATGGGAAAAAGTAGCAAGTAATTTAGTTAAAAGTTATAAATTAAATAATAATTCTAAAATTTTAGATGTAGGTTGTGGTAAAGCTTTTTTATTATTTGAAATAAAAAAAATTTTACCCCAAATAGATATTACTGGAATTGATATATCTAATTACGGTTTAAAAAATTCAAAAAAAGAAGTAAGAAAATATTTATTTAAAAAAGATATTAAAAAAACTTTAAAATATAAATCAAATCAATTTGATTTAGTCTTTTCCATAAACACTTTGCATAATCTAAAAATTAACTATTTAACAAAAGCAATAAAAGAAATTCAAAGAGTTGGTAAAAAACATTTTATTTGTGCAGAAAGCTACAGAAATAATAAAGAGCTATTTAACCTTCAGTGTTGGGCTTTAACTTGTGAATCTTTTTTTTCTAAAGAGGAGTGGATTTGGATTTTAAAAAACTCTGGTTACACTGGTGATTATGAATTTATTTACTTTGAATAATCTAAACAAAAGTAATTTTACTATATTTTTTAATATATTCCTTTTCATAATCGTTGAGATTTAACTTAGTATTTGTAAAGAAAGGATCATTAAATATTAAGTGTTCTTCTATTTTTTCAATATCCTGTTTTTTTTTTAATTCAAGCTCATCTAAAATAAAATGAATTGTCTTTTTCATTTTAATTATATCTTTATAAAGTTGTTTTCTGATTATAAAATTTTGGGGTAAGTAAAAACTTGAAAGCATTACAATTCCATGCACATTTGTTTCTTTGCCAATTAAGGTTTTTAAAGTGACAGGAAATTTTGCTTGTAATACCTCAGTTGGAGACAGATAAAAAATCCCTTTCAAAATATTTTGAACATAATCCTTCATCATAATATTTTGAATTGATGAAGGATAAAGTACTCCATTTAAATTTTTTAAATTAATATAACCTGCGTATTTTTTCATAATTACAAAGAATATTTTTTTAAATAATTAAAGCCAATTTTTGTCATAGGTTTTATATTCAATGGTCTATAAAAATTGGGTATATTCCTATGGGATTTAACAGTTACGTCATACGGTGAAAGTAAACTTTTAAATCTGCAATTTAATGAAAATCTCGTCTCTTTTGTTTTATTAACTGTATTTCCATGCAAAATAATTGGTGAAAAAATTAATATATCTCCAAATTTTACATTTAAAAAATTAAAATTTTTCTTGTTTTGATCATACATTTTTTTAGTAGTAAACTTATCAGTAGTTAACAATTGCTCATTCATTTTCTTATTAGATTTTGGATTTGTAAAAAACATTGATTTAGTCTCATAGGCATCCACTAATGGTATCCAAACTACTACTTGGAAGGGACTTTCTCCCGCATAAATATCTGAATGTAAATCTAATAACGAGTCCTTATCTTTTGGCATTTGAATTGATAAATTGATTTTTTTTTGCATAGATAATTCATTGCCAACCAACTGATCTAAATATTCTTTTGCTATTTCATAATAAATTTTACTAAAAATTTTTTTTGTATTAATTTTTTTATAAATATTAAATCTAAGAGCATTGAGGTCTTTTAGTTTAATAATTTTATGAAAATTGTTGAAAATTTTAGTTATGTTCTCTTGATCATCACTTTTATTTTTAATTTTTTTAATATTCTTAATATTCGAAAAAATTGTTTTTCTTATTTGATTTAGTAAATCTTTATTTCCTGGAGCAACTATATATCCATTTTTTTCAAAATCTTTTTGGATATTTTTCACTATTTATTTTTTTCCATTTTGGTTAAAACTTTAATATTTGACCATTCTTCTGAAAAACTATCTTTAATATTATTTTTCTCAAATGCATCACATAAATCTTCAATAGCATTTATTACAGTTTTTTTAAACTCAAATCCTAAAAGATTTTTAATTTTATCTGAATTGATCATATATGATCTTATGTCAGCACTTTCTTCAATCCTTATCTCTATATCTTTTTTATTTAATCTTTTTTTCATTACAGATTTTACTTTTTCTGCAACTTCAATAATTTTAAGATTTTCTGTGCCAACATTAAATATTTCTCCATTAAATTCTGTGATATCATCATGAATTAATTTTTTATAGAGATCACACATATCATCTATATGACAGTTGGGTCTTGACTGTTTTCCTCCAAAAACTCTTATATAGCCTTTATTATAAGCATAATTAGTCAAAATATTTACAGTTAAATCAAATCGCATTTTTTCACTAAAGCCACAAACAGTTGCTGGTCTTATAATTATGCCTTGAAATTTTTCATCTAAATATTTTTGCAATATCGGTTCACAGAGAGCTTTATATTTATTATAGTCAGTAATTGGTTTAAGTTCATTTGTTTCTACTACATTGGGGCTATCCGAAATTCCATAAACCGAACAAGTTGAAGCATATATAAATTTTTTAACATTATTTTTTTTTGAAATCTTAACTAAATCTTCAAAACAATCATAATTGATTTTTTTTGAAAGATCTGAATTTAATTCATATGTAGGATCATTTGATATGCAGGCTAAATGCAAAACTTCATCAATTTTGTTTGACACAATAGCTTTCTCAAATTTTAGGGGATCGGTTATATCGTCTTTACAATATATAAACCTTTCATTTTTTGGGAGATGTTTATCTCCAAATAACGAGATGTCATAATTGATTATATTATAATTTGTCTCATCTAATAGTTTATAAATTAATCTTGATCCAACGTATCCTGAGCCACCTGTTATTAATATATTTTTGATTTTTTTCATTTTAAATACTTAAACCAATTCTTTGTACTTTTTTCAATTTTTTTTGGAGTCCATAAAGGAGCACTTTGCCAATAATTTATTTTTTCTAAAACTTTTTCAATTCCTTTTTTTAGAGATATAGTAGGCTGCCACTTCAGTTCCCTCTTAATTGAAGATATATTAGCATGTGTAATTTCTGGTTCTCCAGGTCTTTTTGGAATAAACATTTTTTTTCCGCCAATATAATTTAATAAACTGTTAACTGACTCTGGTTTGCCACAGCCTACATTAAATATTTTATTACTATTTTTTGTATTAATTGATAAATAAAAAGCATTAACGATATCAGAAACATATATAAAGTCTCTTTTCTGTTTTCCATTACCAACAACTGTAAAAGGTGTTTTGGATAATTTTTGCTTTAAAAAAACCCCCAGTGCAGCCCCGTATGCACCATGTGTCCTAGATCTAGTTCCATAAACATTAAAAAGTCTTAGAGAAATATAATTCAATTTATACACTTCTGCCCAATGTTTGATTGTTTGTTCTCCGATGTATTTAGAATATGCATAAGGGTATCTTGTACTTATTTTATCGGTCTCTTTAGTTGGAACACTAAATGGAATTCCATAGCAAGAAGAAGATGCTGAATAAACAATTTTTTTAATTTTATGAATTCTCATAGATTCTAATATGTTAACTGTACCCATAATATTAGTATTTAAATATTCAATGGGATTTTCAATCGAAGGTACTATGTCGGATAGTGCAGCTAGATGCACGACTTGGTCAACATTTCTAAAACAATTTTTTATACTTTTAAAGTTTCTAATATCTCTTTTAAAAAATTTTACTTTAGAATTTTTTAATGCATCTTTTAGGTTTTTTAGACTTCCATCTTCAATATTATCTAATACAATTATTTTTTTAATTTCTTTTTTTGTAATTAGAAAATCAACTAAATGGCTTCCAATAAATCCTGCTCCACCCGTGATTAATATATTCATTTTTATCTAATAAATTTATTTTAGTGTATAGAGTATTCTTTTTTTTAGTCTAACTTTATTTACTAAAAATTCACTACCATATCCTGACATAGAATCTATTGTTGCCATAGAAGCTATGAACATTGCTAATTTAATATCCTTAGGATAAATTTTATAAATTATTGAAAATATTCCCATATAACAATCTCCTGCTCCAATTTTATCTTTAAAAATATTTGTAAATGCAGGACAATAACTAATCTTTTTTGATTGTTGATTAAAACCATATGATCCTTTTGCACCAGCTGTAACAATTAGAGTTTTAATATTTAATTTTCTAGACAGTATTGGAAGAAGCTTTGAAATATCTGCATCTCTATTTCTCAACTCATGTCTAAGCTCTGTCTCATTTATCACAGCAAATGGAGTGTTTAAATATTTTCCTATAGTATGATAGCCAAAATTAGCTGCATTTAGTTGGGTATTAACAAATAAATCTTTTTTCTTAATTTTTATTATATCTTGAGCTAACTTCTTTGAAATCAAGCCATGTCCATAATCTGAAATTAATACGATTTGATTTTTTTTTAATTCTTTGAAAATTCTTGACTTAAAGTTTTTTCTATTTTTTTCTGACAGAGGTCTATCTTTAAATCGATAAATACCAAGCAATTTTAAATTATCAGATAGTTCAACTATTTTTTCTTTAATTATTGTTGGTGTATCCTCTGATTTAATCAAATTTAAATACATATTCTTCGAGATATTTTTTTTAATAAAATCATTTTCTTTTTGATTTCTTCCTACTGCCGAACAAACTGTTACCTTCTTAGAGATTGCAGAGACATGTTTCCCTAATGACAAACTTCCTCCAATTAAAATTTTTTCCTCAACTTTGTCAACTGTTAGAATATTTTCCTTACCAGATCTTCCAAGATAATTACAAAAAGTAAACTTATCAAATATTGCTTCTCCAACGACTAAAACTGAAATTTTTGATGCTTTTTCAATGATTTTATTGATTAAATCAAAAGAATATTTTTTTTTTAAGCTTTCAATAAATGATTTTATTACTAAATTTTCTGACACATGCCTATTAAGTATTTTTGAAGAACTATAAACTTCTGTTTTGGCATATAATATTTTTCCCTTATATCTTTTTAAAAGATTAATTTCTTTTTTAATATTATTTGTAATATCTTTTTTATTATCCTTATAATCTGAACCTTTATAATAAATATTTGGTTTAATAAGCTTAATTACATTTTCTGCAGTTTCAGAGTCGCTTGCCAACACATAATCTATGACGGAAAGAGAGCTTAAAAGATTTATTCTTTGTTTTGTATTAAAGTTAGGTCTACCTGGGGCTTTATTTACATATTTATTGCTAGTTACACTAACAATTAGAATATCACCTGCAGTTTTAGCTTCCTTGAAATACTCTATGTGACCAATATGAAGAAGGTCAAATACTCCATGGCAAAGAACTATTTTTTTTTTATTTTTTTTTAAGTTAGAAATAGTTTTTTTTAGACTATTTGCATCTAGAATTTTATCCATAGCTATAAACTAAGTGTAATCATAGATTAAAATATATATCATTTTATTATCTTTGACTATCATAGATTGTATGATAATTCGTATCCATGAAAATTTTAATAATAGGTGGAGGTATGGCTGGCTCTTCATCAGCAGAAATGCTTTCAAAAATTCCTGGAACTAAAATTACAATATTGGAAAAATCTAAATTTCTAGGTGCAGGAGTAAGAACTTTTTTTTATGGTGGGCATCCATACACATATGGTCCAAGACATTTTCTAACGCAAAAAAAAGAAACCTACGATTATCTTAAAAAATTTCTTGATTTGAAAAGTTGTAAACACCATCAATTTAAGAGTTATGTTGAAAAAGATAACCAATTTTACAACTACCCTATAAATCAATCAGATATAAACAGCATGCCTGATTCAAAAAAAATAAGAAATGAAATAAAAAATCAAAAAAATGTTCATTTATCAAAAAACTTAGAGGAATTTTGGATTAGATCAGTTGGTAAAACTTTATTTGGTAAAATTATAAATGATTATAATAAAAAAATGTGGTTAGTTGATGATTGCAAAAAAATTGATACATTTAAATGGTCTCCTAAAGGTTATACTATTAAAAGTGGTAAGGCTGCAGCATTTGATGACTGGATATCATGTTACCCAACTCATAAGACGGGTTATAACAAATATTTTGATAAAATTCCTACTTATAAAAATATCAAAGTATTATTTGAACAAAATATAAAAAAAATATCATTAACGAATAAAACAATTTATACAAACAAATCTAAACATGATTATGATATTTTAATCAATACTATTTCACCAGACTTTCTTTTTAATTATAAGTATGGAGAACTAAAATTCATAGGTCGAGATTTACACAAAATAGTCTTCCCTACCGAACATGTGTTTCCAAAAGATGTATTTTTTCTCTACTACCCAAACCAAGAAAAATTTACAAGACTTGTAGAGTATAAGCAGTTTACAAAACATAAATCTAAAACAAGTTTAGTTGGAATGGAAATACCCTCGCTTAATGGAAAACACTATCCACTACCAGTTTCATCAGAGCAAAGAATAGCAAATAAATATTTCTCAAGAATGCCAAAAGGTGTTTATTCAATTGGTAGGGCTGGAACATATAGATACGAAGTAGATATGGATGACTGTATTTGGCAGTCAATTCAAATTAAAAACCAGATTGAGAGCGGTGTTTATGATGGCCCTATTATTGGTGAAGAATATAAATATAAAAAATAATATAATTAATTAACTTTATATTTTAGTATTTTTTGATAAATGCAATTAAAAAAAAAAATTCTTATAACTGGTGGCAACAGTCTAATTGGTAAAGATCTTGTAAAATACTTCTTAAAAAATTACTTTGTAATATCAACATTTAGAGAGAGAAAAATACCATTAAAACATTCCAACCTTAAACAAATTAAATTTGATTTTGATAAAAAATTAAATTTAAATGAAGAAATTGATCATTTAATACATTTAGCAGCATCAACTCCAACTAATTCCAAAGTTAATAAAAAAATGCTACTTACTAATAAATCAGGGATTATAAAAATTTTAAATAATAATTTTAACTTTAAATCATTAATATTAATATCAACTTTATCTATTTATGGAAAAATTACAAAAAAAATACTTAATGAAAATTATAAACCTTATAAAATAAATTATTATGGAAAATCAAAAATTCAAATGGAAAATTATCTAAAAAAATATGCAAAAAAAAGGTCCATTAATTACTTAATATTAAGACTTCCTGCAGTGATAGGTAATTTCAGATGCAAAACAACTTTTATGAATCGAGTATTTGAAAAGATATATAATAATCAAGATTTATTTTATGAAAATCCAAATTCCTTTACAAATAATATAATTCATACAGAAACATTATCTAAAATTATTGACTCATTTTTTAGGAATAATAACCCAAAAAACAAAATATTTAATCTATGTTCTGGAAAAAAAGAAAGATTGAGGGATATAATTCAGCTCATCTATAAAAAATTTAACAGTAAATCAAAGATTAAAAGTACTACACAAAATAATTCCTTTTTAATTTCTACTAAAAAACTAATCGCAAATAAGATAAAGATTATAGATACAAAAAAAACAATATTAAAAACAATTAAATTTTATAAAGAAATATGAAAATTAAAAAAAGACCTACTTCAGGAAAAAATTATGCTAAGTACGGGTACAGCCCAAATATAATCGAATTTTTTTTTAGAATTTTTTTTAAATTTATTATTAAAATTTTTTTTATAAATGGGAATACAAAATTATCAAATATTTTTTTACAATTAATTAATCCAGAAACCTCTTCTATTTTTCAGAACAAAGTAATAAGATTTCGTACTGGACATGGGAGATTATTTTGGAGAGCAAAAACTCTTCACACAGAAGAGCCAATGATGATTGATTGGATTAAGAAAATGAATAAAAAAGATATATTTTTAGATATTGGAGCAAATGTTGGGACATACACAATTCCTTCAGCAATTAAATGTAAACACGTATATGCCTGTGAGCTTGATCCTTTAAACGTTGGAACTTTGAAAGAAAATATGTTTATAAATAAACTTACAAAAAAAGTAACTATTTTACCATTTCCAGCTACAAGCAAAAATAAAGTGGTTAATATATTTTATAGAGATCATTCTATGGGAGATGCTCTGCAATCAATTAATAGGGCTACACCTCTTAATATAGTTAATACAAATAAAAATCATATTTTAAAACAACTTGGATTTTCATTAAATTTTATTTTCAAAGAATTCAATTTAAAGCAACCAACAAAAGTTAAGATTGACGTTGATGGAAATGAAAAAGAAGTTTTTGCTGGTGCTTACAATATAATCTTTAAAGCAAAAGAAGTATATTTTGAGGATAGTGGATTAAAAGATTGTGAAAAAATAATAAAATTATTTAAGAAAAATAAATTCAAGATTGTTAGCAGAGAAAAGCCGTTAAAATCAAGGTTAGGAGAAAATATACTCTTTAAAAGAAAATTCTAATGATTTTAATTTGAACAAGATCTAAGATTTGAGATAATTAGTAATTTTTTTATTATATTTAGAGCTAAGAAATTTAATTTTTCTACCATTAAAACTATGATTAGTTACTTCACAATGAATCGAAATATTAGTGTTTGCTATATCAGCATGGTATACGTTCTTTTTAATTCTACAAATATTATTAGATTTTGAAAGATAATGAGTTTGCTTGACATTACCTTTGTGGTCAAAAATATACACATTTAATTTTCCTTTAATTAAAATATATATCTTGTGTGAGTCTAAGAATTTTTTAGGTGGGTAATAATAGTTTTTTTTTTGCCAAATCATCATTAATTGATCTTCATCATTATTATTCTTATGAAAATTAAATCTAAAAACTTTATCAAATTTGATTTTTTTTTTTGCGTATTTCTGTAATTCTATTGAGTCTGAATATTTCAAAAATTTATACATAATTTCTTATATCCATGTTTGACTTGTGTAAAATTAAACTTAATTACTTTTTTTATTTTTTTATTACTTAAGTTTAAATATTTTGGAAAAAATATCATATTATCAAATGTCTTAATAGAGCATTTTTTAACTTCAACATCTTTTATTTTTTTGTTTTTAAAAAAGTTTTTTATAAAGTGGAATCTTGATGAATATTCATCACCACATATATTATATGTTCCTTGAATTTTTTTTTTTAAAAATAAATCAATAATTTTTACTAAATCTTTTACAAATAATGGTCTAAAATATTGATCATCAGCAATAGCAAAAGATTTTTGTCCTTTTTTATATAAAGAAAGCATATTTGAAAATATCGATGTATCATCCAGATTATCTCCATATGTTTTTGAAATTCTTAAAATCGAACAATTTTTATATTTTTTATATTTAATATAGTTTTCAATTTGAATTTTTTGATTGGCATATATCATTTTTGAAACATAGTTTAATTTTTCTATATAAATTTTATTTTTCTTACCTGGATAAATATATTCAGAAGAAAAAAAAATAAAATAAATATTATTCTTCATTAAAAAATTTAATAATTTTTTTGTATATGTGATATTAACTTTTTTGCTAAGAATTATGTTATTTTTACATTGCATAGGATCACTAATCGATGAAAACAAAACAACACTTTTAAAATTAAATTTTTTAAAAAAAGGTAAGAATTTATTTTTAGTAAAATCAAATTTAAAATTATTTTTTAATTTAATTTTTCTTGAGGTGTAAATATTATTTTTTAATTTTGAAAACTTTTGATAATACGTACCAATTTTTCCAGATGTACCAATAATTAAATTCATAATATAATATAAATAATATATATGTAACTGCATCTTTTAACAAATTTAAATTAATATATGAACATTTTATTATTTGGATCAAATGGCAATTTAGGAAATCAATTAGTAAAAAAATTTATCGAAGATAAAAAAATACATAAAATTTTTTTAATTGATATAGAAATAAATTCAAAAATAAAATCTAAAAGAATAAAATATATAAACTTCAAAAGTTTAAAGAATTTTGTTCTTAAAGACAAAATCGAAATTGTAATATTTGCAAGCTTTATAATGAATTTTAAAGAGGCTGATCCTAATGAATACTTAAAAAAAAATATTAGAATTATCAAAAATGGTCTAAGTTTTTTATCAATCAATAAAATTAAAAAATTTATATACTTTTCGTCGGTAGCAGTTTATGGAAATCAAAAAAAACCTTGTGATGAAAAAGCAAGAACTAATCCCATCAATATTTATGGAAAAACAAAATTACATATAGAGAAATTAATTCAAAAAAAATCAAAAAATGCTAAATTTAAATATTTAATTCTTAGATTACCCCATATGTATGGGCCTAAAATTAAAAATAATTTTATTTATTTTTTTTTAAGAAATAAAGATAAGATAATAATTAATGGTGATGGTAGTCAAATTAGAAACTTATTACATGTTCATGACTTATATAATTTTATATTAAAAGCTATAACCTTTAAAAATAATAATATTTTCAATTTAAGCAATGAGGAATTTTCTTTAAACAGTATATTAAAAATGATTGGTGCTACCCCAAAATATAGAAGTGCAATTAAAGAACCAAAATATCAAAAAATAATATCAAAAAAGGCAAAAAAATTATTTGGGTGGCAGCCTAAATTAAAGTTAAAATCTAATATTAAGTATATTTTATAATTTTGTTTAGTTTATTCAAATTCTTTTGATTATTTTTTATTTCTCTTGATCTGTTAAATTAATAATACCTTTTTGCATTATTAGATAAAAATTTAAAAGTTTTAATAAATTTATCTAATGCTATATCAATATTTTTTTTTTTCATATTATAGCATGGTGTTAATGAAGTTCTATGAAACTTAATATTCATTAAAATTTTATGTTCTTCTAAAAGTTTTGATTTTAAATCTTTTGAAAAAAGATTTTGGTTTTTTACATTATGTTGTACAGAAACCCCAAATCCTCGTCCTCTAACATTTGAAAACATATGGTTTTCCTTTAGTTCATCTTTAATAGTTTTTTGAATATAATTACCCTCCTTTTTTACCCTGTCTAACAATCTATCTCTTTTTATTATTTCTAAAACTGTATTAGTAGCTACCAAGCCTAGTGAATGGCCTTGAAAAGTATGGCCTAATGTAACCCTTCCAAATTTGTTTAAAATTATCTTTTCAAATTTTTCATCTGTTAGAACAAAAGAAAAAGGAATACAACCACTTGTTGTGTTTTTTCCAACACATACAAAATCAGGATTTATATCATCCCATTCAAAATTAAATAATTTCCCGCTTCTACCCATGCCGCAGTAAATTTCATCTAATATTAAATGTATATCATATTTTTTTAGGATTTTAGAAACTTCTTTCCAATATCCTTTCTGTGCCGGAACATCTCCAACTAATGAGCCTAATTGAGTTTCACCAACCATTGCACATATATTTTCTGGATTATTTTTAATAATTTTTTCTTCTAAATCTTCTAAGGACCTAGCCAAATGCTCTTTTGCACTCTCATTTTTTTTTATACCCATTTTATATTTTTGGCTGTATTTAGTATAAATATTATTTTGATTAATTTGGATATTTTTTGTTTTTAATTTATCAAAAATATCAAAAATATCAAAAGTAGATATTGATAATGGATGAAGAGAAGCTCCATGAAAGGACTGAGAACGATGAATAAATTTGGTTTTATTTTTTTTATTATCACTTAAATGTGCACTATAACTTAACTTCATTGCAGCTTCTAGTGCTTCACTGCCACTATTTCCAGAATACCATATTTTTTTATTTTTTTTTTTTGAAAATTCAATTATTTTTTTTGACAGTTTTTCTACAAGAGGGTTTTCAAATTCATTAAAGTCAACATGACAATAAAATTTCATTTGTTTTTTGATTGAGTTTAAAATCTCTTTATTGTTGTGCCCTAAGGTTGCATAACCAGTCCAACCACTTGTAAAATCTAATACTTTTCCATAACTTGATAAATATATGTATTCATTTTCTGCTGAAATAAACTTTGGTATTGATTTTGATCTAAATTTTTTAAAAGTATACATTAATGTTTAATTACTTTTTTTATTTCTTTTTTAATTTCTTTTATATCATTTGTTATTATTTTATATTTTTTTTTATATTCTTTATTAATAAAACCTAACTTTGTATTATTTCTCAAAATTATTAAATTTCTAGTAATCTTATAAAGTAATTTCATGGGTATAATTTTATTATTTTTTTTATTAATGATTTTTTTAAACAAATATTTTTTTAAGTATAGATTTTTTAATATATGCTCAATTTCAGAACTTGGTCTTACATCATCTAAGAAATCAAAAATGAGGGTTTTTTTTCTTAAATAATAGAAATATTCAGCATGACCACTTCCATTTCCAATATAGCCAAGGCTATTATTATAGATTATTACTTTACTATTTATATCATCTGTTTTTATAAAATCCTTAATAAAAAAAATTTTATTTTTGTACTTTTTGTTATTCTTTATTTTTTTATAAAGAAAATCTATACCCAGCTCTCTATCCTCACCTAAAATTACAATATTTATTTTTTGCTTGATTAAAAATTTTAAGACATTAATTACTTTTTCTTTTTCAGAACTGTTGATTTTTGATTCTACAGACTCAAAGCAATTAAAATAATTAAAATTATTATCGGTCAACTCTTTAACAAAAAAACAAACATATTTTTTGGACTTAAAACAATCAAGATTTATAAGTTTATCAATTTTGTTATTACTGCTTATATTTCTTAAAAAGTTGTTTCTAATCTTTAATGTATTAGGCATACTCGTTAATTTTCTAACATCATATTCGGTTTTTTTAACATACTTAGATTTGACGACATTAAAAAATATTTTATAATATACTCTCATATGTGGAATCTTAAAAAAAATATTTATAATTTTATTATCTTTAACTCTAATATTTAATATTTTTTGCTGAACCGATCCTAGGTTTAAAAATTTATCATTTTTAAAATACTTTTCACATAATGCAATAAATTGAATAAAATCACCATAACCACCAAGTTTAAATAAAAAATTTTGTTTAAATAATTTTTGCCTAATAATTAATTCCATTATTATTAACTTTGCATAAAAATATTCAAATGTAGATTTTAGAAATTTTAAAATTTTTATAAAAAGCATTTTATAGAGATTATTTATCTAATATTTTAACTCTAATAAATTTAGAATTAATTTTTTTGATATGAAATAAATTTAAAAAAAAATATTTAATACATATAAAAATTCTTCGTAAAATAAAATACAGATTTTCAAAAAGATTTTTAATTTGTTTCTTCTTATCTTTAGCTGAAAAGATTAAGGAAATATTATTTTTAATAACTTTAGTTTCAAATTCCATAAATAAAAAAATAAATACAAAACACTTAAAATAATCCACATATGATAATTTAGGTTTTTCGTATTTATAATGTGATAATATTGGAAAAAATAAGCAGTTTAAGATTAGCTTATCTTTTTTTTTTATTTTCTCTTTCCAATTATTATAATTTCTATTCTTTTCCCATTTGTCTTTATAAGATTTTTTTTGAATACGATCGCCATTCCATAATTTTCCAGCAAAAGTAGATTTTTGTAATGATTTTTCATAGCCAATCTTTAAAAATCTAGAAATCAAATATAATGTTTTTTTATGTGGTAAATCTTCTAATTTTATACAGGTATAATTTAATTTAAGTTTTTTTCCAAAAAGACTATGCATTAAACAACAATATATAGTTATATAATGATGCCTTAAATTATAGAAGCTATTTGGATACCTGCTAGATAAATTGTATGTACAAGATAAATATGCTGCTCTTTGGTCTCTAATTGTAAAAATATATTTACAATTTTTAAAATCTTTATAAAATAAAACAAGCTCATCCAAATTGTGTGGATGCATCAACAAAATTTTTTTATTTTTAAAACTTAAACCTAGTGCAAAATTATAAGCAAAGTAGACACCAAGAGAGAAGTTTTTTTTTGTAAAACCTTCTAAATTTAAATAATTAAGAATTGCATACTTAAATTTTTTTAAATTAACATTAATATATTCATTTTTGTTTATACCCATTTTATTTTTAGCTTCTCGATTGTCATTTTTTGTACAAAGCAAATTATAGTAAACGTTTACAAATTTATTTATTGAGTAGTTGATATTTTTTTTACTATCATCTTTAAAATTTATCTTAGGAAAAAACTTTATATATAAACCTATAGATCCATTAAAAGTTAATACTTCTGAATGTCCATCTAATAAACTTTGTAAATAATCAGAACCGCTACGAGGAGTTGCTACAATACCAAATATACGTAACGTTTTAAAAGAACTGATTTTTTCTTTAATACTCATTTTTAAGTTAGAATGAAATTTTATGTATTTTATATCTTACTTAAATGTAATAGCTATTAATTTTAATAATTTATAAATTAAGACACTGAAATAATAAATATTCTTAATAATATATTCATACAAGATTATTATTCTAAAAAATATTCATTAATAATGTGGAAAAATTTGAAAAAATAGTTATTAAAACATTGTAAATATATTGCTGTGAAAAGAATTAATTTAAATGGAAAAAAAGGAACTTTATTTTGGGTAACGGGTCTATCTGGATCTGGGAAAACTACAATTTCCAAAAAAATTAAAAAAAATATTGAAAAATTGTATGGTCCTACAATTTTGGTAAGTGGTGATGATATTAGAAGAATATTTAATTTTAAGAAATATACAGCTGAAGAACGCCTGTCTTTAGTTGTTAAATACTGTAAATTCTCAAAATTTATTACTAATCAAAACATAAATTTAATATTTGCAGCTGTAGGCATGATGGACTCTATTAGAAATTGGTATAGAAAAAATATACCAAATTATGTTGAGATATATATAAGAGCAGATGTTAATAAAATTATCAAAAATAAAAAGAAAAATATTTACCATAAAAAAAATGCAGGAGATATAGTCGGTATTAATATCAAGCCTGAATATCCAAAAAAACCAGATATTATTATTCACAATACTTTTAAGAAAAATATTAACTTATTAGCAAAACAATTATTAAATAAAATAAAAAAAATTATTTAGTTAAACAATTATCTATTTAAAATATAAATTAAAATATGAAATTCTTAGTTTTAGGTGATATATTTCCATCATCCTTAGTAACCTTAAAAGAAAAAATTCCCTTAATAATTAAAAAAAATAAAATTGATTTTGTGATAGCAAATGGAGAAAATGCTGCACATGACGCAAATGGTATTACAATAAAAACAGCAAAGATTTTATTTGATTTAGGTATTGATGTTTTAACATCAGGAAATCACATTTGGGATAAAAAGGAAATTTTAAAATATATTAAAAATGAAAAAAGATTACTAAGACCTGCAAACATGTCAGATGATTTACCTGGAGTAGGAGTAAATATTTTCTCAAAAAAAAATAAAAAAATTTGTGTAATAAATTTAATGACAAATTACTTTATGCTCAAGTCTAAAAATGTATTTACAACCACAAAATCTTTAATAAAAAAAATTAATTTAAAAAGTAATGCTGATTATATCATAGTAGATGTTCATGGAGAATTTGCAGGGGAGAAAATGGCTTTAGGGCATTTGCTTGACGGTAAATCAACTTTAGTTTTTGGATCACATACTCATATCCCAACATCAGATGCGATGATATTAAGTAAAGGAACAGCTTATCAAACCGATTTGGGAATGTGTGGTGATTACAATTCTGTTATTGGATTAAATAAGAATATTTTCTTAAAAAAAATGTTAAAAATTAAAACTAAAGAATTTAATAAACCTGCGTTTGGTAATGCTACAATTTGTGGATCAATAATCAATGCAAATCCTAAAACAGGATTAGCGATTTCTATAAAGCAAATTATTCTAGGAGGCAAGCTTGATAATAAAAAGTTTTAGTATTAACTATTTTGTAACCAAAAATATCTATGATTACTTTATCCATCAATAAAGAGCAATTTTCAGATTTATTAAATCTATATTATGATGTTTTTTATCCTTTAAAGCATTTTGTTAATGAGAAAAAATTTAAGAGTATTTTACTATCAAAAAAATTAGGTAATAAATTTTTTCCTTTTCCTGTTTATTTTGGCATAAATAAGGAGAATTATCGTAAATTAAAAAATGAAAAATATTTGAAAATTAATTATAAAAAAAAATTTTTAGGTATAATAAAAATAAAGAATTTTTTTAAAATAGATTCTAATACTTTTGGAAAAAAAATTTTTGGTCTAGATTTTAAAAAACATCCTTATTTTAAGAAATATATTAAAGAAAACTTTGCTTTTATTGATTTTAAATATGAAAAAATAAACAAGATAAATATGAAACATGAACATTTTGTAACACCAAATAGTTTAAAAAAAAAAATAAAAAAATATCTAAAAGATAAAAAGTTTCTTGCTGGATTTCACACTAGAAACGTACCTCATACAGCTCATCAATGGGCTCATACTTATATGTTAAGAAAATATAA
>Ga0209632_10002269_pt1 | contig 18489 bp, 21 predicted proteins | sample COG_10_FD_184754 | JGI IMG/M metagenome (GOLD analysis project Ga0209632, IMG submission 184754) | Pelagic Microbial community sample from North Sea - COGITO 998_met_10 (SPAdes) (version 2) | ecosystem: Environmental > Aquatic > Marine > Neritic zone/Coastal water | place: Helgoland, sampling... | reverse complement strand
CGGTATCACCAACTTTTACATCCATTGGAGTAAGCTTGCCGTCTTCATTTTTCGCTCCAGGGCCTACAGCCACAACCTCGCCTTCTTGAGGTTTTTCTTTTGCTGTGTCTGGGATAATAATTCCACCAGCAGTTTTTTCTTCACTGTCTAGCACTTTGATAAGCACGCGATCGTGCAAAGGTCTAAATTTCATATATATTTTCTCCTATAAATTTTTGTGTAGTCCTGATATGGTGAGTTTTGACCAAATTTCAAGGGGCAATAATCATAAAAAAAACCAATAAATGAGGCATTTAATGAGGCTCGAGGAATTAAATAGAAAGTAATAAAGTGAAAGAACTAAAACACTTATCAGAAATATTCAATAACTATGACACTTTTGTAATAGATTTATGGGGCGTAATTCATAATGGAATAAAGCTAAATCCAAAAGCTATCGAGGCCATTGACCAATTAAAAAATAACGCAAAAAAAGTTATATTTTTATCGAATGCTCCTAGACCGAGTTCAAAAGTTATTAAATTTTTATTAATGATGAACATGGAACAAAAGCACCTTAGGAACGTAATGACCTCAGGTGAAGCAGCTATGCATGCAATTAATCAAAATAAATTTGGAAAAACTTTTTTCCATTTAGGCCCCCCAAGAGATATTTCTATATTTGATAAAATTAAAGATAATCACACAGAAATAGTAAAAAGTGATTTTATTTTATGTACAGGTCTTTTTGATGATCATGGCGATGATTTAGATTATTACAAAAATTTTTTGGCAAATCATACTTCAAAAAAGTTAGTTTGCACTAATCCAGATTTAACTGTGCATAGAGGAAATATTGAAGAATTGTGCGCAGGTTCCGTAGCTAAAGTTTTTGAAAATCTAGGCGGCGAAGTAGTTTACTTTGGCAAACCACATAAAGAAGTTTATAATATGTGTTTTGAATCTAATGAAAAAGTGTTGGCTATAGGAGATAACTTAAGAACGGATATCAAAGGAGCAAATAATTTAAATATAGATTGTGTGTTTATATCTAATGGAGTTCACCGAGATGAGTTTAACGATATTTCAGAATTAACTAAACTGTTAGATAAATATAAAGTAAAAGCTAATTTTTTTCAAAAAGAATTAAAATGGTAATATGAAAATTTATAACAATCCAAATCTAAATCACAAACATTATAATGGAGTAATAGCCATAGGCAATTTTGATGGATTACATTTAGGCCATCAAAAAGTTATTAATGAGGCAAAGCGTAGAGCAAAAATAAATAAATTACCTTTTGGGGTAATGACTTTTGAGCCTATTCCCGTGATGTTTTTTAATAAAAAACAAAAAAACCATAGAATAAACTCTTTAGAGCAAAAAAAAATTTTTTTAAAAAAACTGAAGATCGATTTTTTAATTATTATTAAATTTAATAAAAATTTTTCTACTTTATCTGCTGAAAAATTTATAAAAAAAATAATTTATGAAAAAACAAAATGTAGATATCTATATGTAAGTAGGAATTTTAAATTTGGATATAAAAGACAAGGAAATATCAAAACTTTAAGAAAATTTGAAAAATTATTTGATTATAAGAGAGTTGTCACAACATCTTATAAAAAAAAAAAAAGAATAATTTCTTCAACAAAAATTAGACAGAATATAAGCGCAGGGAAAATTGAGGAAGCAAATAAGTTATTAGGTCGTAATTGGAGCATTGAGGGGAAGGTTATTAAAGGGCAAAAGAGAGGTCGTCAAATAGGTTTTCCAACATGTAATTTAAAACTTAGGAATTATATTATACCTAAACTAGGTGTCTATGCAGTTAGAGTAAGCAATAAAAATTTTAATAAAAATGGCATAGCAAATATAGGTTATAGACCAACATTTAATGGGCAAAGCTTACTGCTAGAGACAAATATCTTTGGATTTAAGAAAAATTTATATAATAAAGTAATTAATATAAGTTTTAAAAAGTTTATTAGACCAGAAAAAAAATTTAAGAATTTAGAATATTTAAAAAAACAAATAAAACTTGATATAAAACAAGCTAAAAAATAATGTCTAAAGATAGTCTAAATCTTCCTAAAACAGCTTTTTCAATGAAAGCTAACTTGCCTGGAAAAGAACCAGAAATTTTAAAAAAATGGGAAAATAGTAAAATTTTTGAAAAACTTAGAAAAAATTCTAAAGGAAAAGAAAAATTCGTACTGCATGATGGCCCACCTTATGCAAATGGTCATATTCATATGGGAACTGCACTTAATAAAATTTTAAAAGATATAATAACTCGCTTTCATCAAATGGATGGAAAAGATTCGATTTATGTACCAGGCTGGGACTGTCATGGTTTACCTATAGAATGGAAGATTGAAGAACAGTATAAAAAAAAGAAAAAAAACAAAGATGAAATTCCAATTAAAGACTTCAGAGAAGAGTGCAGAGAATTCGCTAAGAGCTGGATTAATGTCCACATAAAAGAATTTAAGAGGTTAGGAGTTATAGGAGATTTTGACAATTATTACTCCACAATGAGCTATGAGGCAGAAGCTCAAATTGTAAGAGAACTAGGTAAATTTCTCTTAGATGGAAGTTTATACCAAGGTTTTAAACCTGTACTTTGGTCTACAGTAGAAAAAACTGCTTTAGCTGATGCTGAAGTAGAATACAAGGATCATACATCTAATACAATTTATGTAGCTTTTAAAGTAAAAGAAACTAATAAAGATTTTTTAAAAGATACAAACATTATTATTTGGACAACAACACCATGGACCATTCCTGCTAATAAAGCTTTAGCATTTAATAATAATATTGATTACTCAGTTTTAGAAATTGGTGAACTTGAAAACTTTAAAGATAAGAAAATTGTTGTTGCAAAAAATTTGATTAATGAAATTACTAAGCAATGTAAAATAAAAAATTATAAAGAATTAAAGACTTTTAAAGGCTCAGAATTTAAAGAAACTATATGCAGTCATCCATTTTCTAACATTGGATTTGATTATAGTGTTCCTATGTTGGAAGCACGGTTTGTAAATTTAGAGCAAGGAACTGGAATTGTTCATTGTGCACCAAGCCACGGTCCAGACGACTTTAATCTATGTTTAAAAAATAATATTCCTTCTCTTTATACTGTTGATAATGCAGGTCTTTACACAAAAGAAATACCTTATTTTACCAACACTCATATTTTTAAAGCAGATCCTATTGTTATAGAAAAACTAAAAGAGGAGAATAAATTACTTAAGAATGATAAACTTAATCACAGTTATCCTCATTCATGGAGATCTAAAGCACCTTTAATTTATAGAGCTACACCACAATGGTTTATTTCTATGCAAAAAAATGATCTTAGAAAAAAAGCGATCAAAGCAATTAATTCAACAGTTTTTTATCCAAAGAAAGGAAAGGAACGATTATTATCGATGGTAGAAAGTAGACCAGATTGGTGTGTTTCGAGACAAAGAGTTTGGGGAGTCCCTTTACCAATTTTTATTAATAAAAAAACAAAAGAGCCACTTAGAGACATAAAAGTTATAGATAGGATAGCAACTATTTATGAAAAACAAGGCTCAGATTGTTGGTTTACTGATGATCCCAAAGTTTTTTTGGGCAAAGATTATGACCCAAACGAATATGAAAAACTTAACGATATAGTTGAAGTTTGGTTTGATAGCGGGTCAACTCATAGTTTTGTTTTAGAAAAAAGAAAAGATTTAAAATGGCCAGCCGATATGTATTTAGAGGGTTCAGATCAACATAGAGGTTGGTTTCACTCCTCTTTATTGGAGTCATGTGGCACAAGAGGAAAAGCTCCTTTTTCGAGCATTCTTTCCCATGGTTTTGTTGTGGACGGTAAAGGTATGAAAATGTCAAAATCAATGGGGAACGTTATTTCTCCTGATGGCATATTGAAAAATTATGGAGCTGATATTTTAAGACTTTGGGTTGCCTCTTCAAATTATGCGGAAGATTTAAGAATTGATAATAGTATTTTATCACAACATGCTGAGTCCTATAGAAAAATAAGAAATACTTTTAGATTTATGCTCGGAAATTTAAAGGATAAATTTGAGAAAATTAATTATGAAAAATTAGATTTTAAAGAATTTGATGAACTAGAGCAATATATTTTACATAAAATTTATCTTATTGATAAATCAGTCGAAGAAAATCTTAAAAATTATAATTTTCACAAACTATTTAAAGAACTATTAAATTTTTGCACCTTAGATTTATCATCATTTTATTTTGATATAAGAAAAGACGTTCTATATTGTGATAACATAAGTTCTAAACAAAGAAAAAATTGTGTAATAGTCTTAAATATAGTTTTAGAAAGTTTGCTAAAATGGTTTGCACCAATTTTAGTTTTTACTACAGATGAAATTTTTAGTTTAATTAGTGAAAAAAATGAAAGCATTCATGAACATTATTTTGTTAAGGTTCCGACGAAATGGAAAAACGAAGAGCTTGATAAAAAGTGGTCAAAATTATTTAAAATTAAACAAGAGACAAATATAGCAATTGAGACTAAAAGAAGCACAAAAGAAATTGGATCAAGCCTTGAAGCAGATATTAAGTTAACAGTAAATAAAAAAATATACGAATTATTAAAAAATTTAAATTTAGCAGAATACTTTATTACATCTAAAGCCGAAATAATTTTATCTGATAAAGAAGAAATCAAAATTGATATAAAAAAAGCATCTGGTAAAAAATGTGAAAGATGTTGGAAAATCTTAGAAAAAAAGTGCAACAGAACCGAATGTGCAATAGATTAATAAATGATTTTTTTTGGTAATTACAAAAAAATGAAAATAGATTTTCTCAAAAAAGAGAATATTTTTTATTTAATATTTATCTTAACTATTTTTATTTTAGATAGGTGCTCTAAAATATTAGTTATTAATAATTTCAATAAAAAAGAGTATTTTATTAATGATTATTTAAATATAGATTTAATTTGGAACACAGGTGTTGGCTTTGGGTTGCTAAGCTCAGGTACTTCACTAATTTATAATACAATAACGTTTTTAATAATAATGATTATTTTTGTATTGATTTATGTCGCAATAAGATCAAAATATTTAGATAAGTTAATTTTTTCTTTAATAATTGGTGGCGCATTAGGAAATTTATTTGATAGAATTACGTATAATGCTGTTCCCGACTTTATTGATTTACACTATAATAATTTTCATTGGTTTGTATTTAATATAGCAGATATATTTATAACTTTAGGAGTAGCATTATATTTTATGAAAGGTTTCTTTGAAAAAAACTAATTTATTTTTACTGGTAATTATTTTATTTCTGGTTTCTTGTGGAAATGTAGGAAAGATTTTGAGAAATGAAAAAATTAAGACAACTGATGAATTCTTAGTAAAAAAAAAAGAACCACTAATACTACCGCCAAACCTAGATAAAATTCCAGAACCTGGAACAATCACTGAGGATAAAATAAAAGATGAAAAAAGTGATTTTAAAAAGATTTTAAAAGAAAATAATAAAAAAGATACTATTAGGGCTAGCAACCCATCTTCAGTGGAAGAGTCAATATTAAATAAAATACCAAAGTGATAAAAAAAAATTTAATTTTTAAGAATTATATTGAAAAAAAAAAAATAAATATAAATTTATTAAATAAATTCTCCTTAAAATTTTTAAAGGTAAAAAAAGAAATTGAGAGTGAAATTAACAACACACAAAAAACTCTGAATATTCTAAATAAGAATCTTAAATTTAATTTTAATCTAAATCAATTAAAGACTTTTAAAAAATACAAAACTTTAGCAATAATAGGAATGGGAGGGTCAATTCTTGGAACGGAAGCTATTAAAAACTTTTTTAAAAAAAAAGTGAAAAAAAAGATTTATTTTTTTAATAATTTAAATTCTCAGGATATTTTAAATTTTAAGGAGAAAGAAAAATTTCAGAAAGTTTTATTTATAGTTATTTCTAAATCAGGAAATACAATTGAAACTTTAACAAATTTTTTTTTATTAAATATTTTAAAAAAAAAATTAAGAAATATCATTATTATTACAGAAAAAAAAAATAATACTTTATTCGAATTAGTAAAAAAAAATGAGTTATTTCACATTGAACATAAAAATAGCATTGGTGGAAGATATTCAGTTTTGTCTGAAGTTGGTATTGTTCCGTCTTATTTAATGGGATTAAATATAAATAAATTAAGGTCAAGAATTAGAGAACCATTAAAGAAAAAAAATATTCAATTTTTAAAAGAAAGTTCTATTAAACTTGCATGTCTTATGCACTCTAAAAAATTTAATAACTTAATATTTTTAAACTATGCACCCGAACTTGATAAATTTCTTTTTTGGTGTCAACAACTCATAGCAGAAAGCCTTGGAAAAGAGGGAAAAGGTTTTTTTCCAGTAATTTCCCCGGCTCCAAAAGACCATCATAGTTTGTTACAATTATATTTAGATGGTCCCCAAGATAAATTATTTTATATTTTTTCTATTGATAACGATTCAAAAAAGAAAATTAATTTAAAAAAAACAATATTTAATAAAAATTATTTAAATAAAAAAAAATTAAGCACAATCAAAGACGCTCAAAAAAATGCATTGATGCTCTCTCTTAAAAAAAACAAAATTCCTTTTAGAGAATTTAAAATTAATACAGCAAATGAAGAAGTCCTTGGTGAATTGTTTTCTTATTTTATTTTAGAAACAATATTTGTCGGTAAAATAGCGGGAGTTAATCCTTTTGACCAACCTGCTGTGGAGCAAGTAAAAATTGGTACAAAAAAAATACTTATGTAAGTGTGCCAAATATTATTTTAGATCGACCATAATTTTTTGTAATTAATACTTTCATAAAACTTTCTAAATTATCAATAGATTTTCTTTCTCTATGAACAATAATGATGTGCTTTTTGGCAAATAATTTTTTATTTTTAATTATAGTAAGATTTTTTACAAAAGATTTATCTGCAAAAGGAGGGTCAAAAAAAAGAATATTATAATTATCTTCTGCTCCTACTTCTTTTTCTAAAAAATTTTCAACTGTATCTTGAATGATTTGGAATTGATTTTTTATAGATAGTTTTGTTAAATTATTTTTTAGAGTTTTTAAGGCTTCTATATCTTTTTCAACAAATTTAACATTTTTTGCTCCTCTAGAAATGCATTCTAAACCAAAAGAACCAATACCAGAATAAAGATCCAAAATATTAGCATTTTCAATTTTAACAATAAGAAGATTTGAATGGTTTAAAATATTAAAAATATTTTCTTTGACCGTGTCCTTAAGTGGACGTGTGGTGGTATTTTTTAAAAATTTAATAGATTTTCCTTTTAATATTCCACTAATAATTCGCATCCTGATTAATAACCCTCCAGCCTATATCCTTACGATAAAAACCTTCTTTCCAATTTATTTTTTTAATTAATTTTATTATATTTTTTCTTATTAAAAGAAAGCTTTTTCCTGTTGAAGTTATATTTAAAACTCTCCCACCATTAGAAAAATAATTATTATTTTTTAACAATGTACCTGCATGAAAAATTAAATCTTTTTTTGATAACTTAACTTTATTTAAATGTCTTATAATTCTTTTTTTTTTATATTTACCGGGGTAACCCTTAGAGCATAAAACAATTGTCATACTTTTTTCTTTTTTCCATTTAATAGTTGTACTATTTAGTTTATTTGAAATTGAATTGTTGATTATTTTGATTAAGTCTGTTTGTAATCGAGGCAATATTGTTTGGCATTCAGGATCCCCCATTCTAACATTATATTCAATTAAAAATGGTTCCTTATTTTTAATCATTAAGCCTACATATAAAAAACCTTTATACGAATTTTTCTTTTTTTTTAAAGCAAGCAAGGTAGGTTTTACTATTTTTGTGATAATTTTTCTCTCAACTAATTTATCTATTATTGGAGCTGGAGAGTACGCTCCCATGCCCCCTGTATTTGGACCTTTGTCACCAACTCCAACCCGTTTATGATCTTGTGCAGTACCAAAAAATTTAAAATTTTTGTTATCAACAATTAAAAAATAACTTGCCTCCTGACCCTCTAAAAATTCTTCTAAAATAAGTTTTTTTGATGATTTGAATTTTCCTTTGAATATTTTATTAGAAAAACTAATAACTTCTTTTTTTGATTTACAAATAGTTACACCTTTACCAGCAGCTAAACCATCTGCTTTTACAACTATAGGAAATGTTGCATTTTTAAGAAAATTTAAAACATGTATCATTTTTACACAAATTTTATATTTTGCAGTTGGAATGTTATATTGAGAACATAATTTCTTCATGAACACTTTCGATCCCTCTAATTTTGATGCATATTTGTTGGGACCGAAAACCTTAATTTTATTTTTATTCAATAGGTCAACCAAGCCTTTTACAAGAGGTTCCTCTGGACCAACTATGACTAGATCAATTTTATAAAATTTAATTAACTTTAAAATTTTTTTGAAATCTAGGATATTTACTTCTATATTTTGAGCAAATTTAGCAGTTCCGGCATTACCTGGAAAACATATAATCTTTTTAACTTTTTTTGATTCATATATTTTTTGGCATAAAGAATGTTCACGACCACCATTGCCTATTAAACCAATATTCATGTTAAGTTATATATTGTATAATTTATTCATGATTAAAAAAAAAGCCAAACTTAATTATAAACACAATTATTATGAGATAATCGAGGAAGGAGATTATGTTTTATGTGCTATTTCGGGAAAAGAAATATTACTTAAAAACTTAAATTACTGGAACGTCGAATTGCAGGAGGCTTATTTTTCTCCTATAGAGGCTAACAAAAGATATAAAGCAATAAAATAGTTTTTATTTCCATCTATTGTGTGTCCAGATCCATTGATCAGGATTTTTTAAAACCATTTTCTCTAATATAAGGTTTAATTCTTTAGTAAGATCTAATTTATTATTAAAATTTTTATGATTAATTTCATTTTTAAATTCAATTATAAAATTATTATTTTGTTCTCTTTTTATATAAACTGGAATTATTTTTAAATTATATTTAATTGCAAGTTGTGCAGGTAAAGTTGTTGTGTAAGCTGGAATATTAAAAAAATTAATTTTTTCCCCTTCACTTACTCTTTGATCTATCATTAAAGCAATACTATGCTTATTTTTAATATATTCTATTGTTTCTCTAACTCCATTAATTCCTTTTTTTATTTGATTTTTACATACATATTTTTTTCTTAAATACTCCATAAATGGATTTAAAAAAAAATTATTAATGGGTCTATAAATTGTAGCTAAATTAATTTTTTTTTTTGTTATTTCCATTGACATCAATTCAAAGTTCGCAAAATGACCAGAAATAAAAATAACTGGTTTTTTGCTATTAATTATATTAAATAAAATATCTTCTCCATAGATCTTTATATGATCTCTTTTTTTTCTAAGATAATTTAAAAAAACGTATTCTATAAAAGTCATTCCATAATTTTTCCACATATTTTTCTCAATTTCTTTTATACGATGGTTAGAAAATTTTGGAAAAGAAATATCAAGGTTTTTTTTTAAAATTTTTTTTGATTTAAAATATGGACCAATATAAAAGAATAAATTTGAAAAAATTAATCTGCTAAGTCTAATCCCAAGTATACGTCCAATAATAAAAAAAAAATAAATTAAAATAGCTTGAAAAAAGTAATTAATATTTTTCATTTAAAACCCTTTTTATTATTTTAATAAATTTTTCTTTTTCAAAAATTTCTAAGGAAATTTTGAGATACTTTAATTGATGTATATTAAAATCTTTCATTTTAAAAAAATCTTTTTCGGTAGTAATTATCTGATATCCTTTAGTTTTTACTTTATTTTTAATATTTTTTATTTCTATTTGAGAAAAAATATGATGATCAGGAAAAATTAATTTTTCTTTAATATCTAAATTATTTTCTTCAATTAATCTAAAAAAATTCTCTGGATTTCCTATACCTGCTATTGCTAATAATTTTTTATTTTTAAATTGTTCTAGGTTTTCAGGTTTATAATTTGAATAAAAAATTTTTAAATTTTGATTGATATTTAAAATTTTTTTTTCAAAAACATGATCTTTGTTTCCATTAATTAATACAATTTGTACCTTTTTAAGTGAATTTAGACTTTCCCTAAGGGGTCCTGCGGGCAAGATCAATCCATTTCCAATTAGTTGGTTTTGATTAAAACATAAAATATTTAAATTTGTTTTTATTTTATAGTCTTGAAGTCCGTCGTCTAAAATAATACAGTCATAATTCGCTTTTTCAGCATCTCTAATTCCTTGAATTCTATTTTTGTTTAAAATTAAATTAGTAAAGTTCTTTTTAATTAAATCATGTTCATCTTTATGATTTGAATAAAACTTTTTTACAATAACAGGATTTTTACCTATATTAAAAAGTTCTCTTGCTAAAAAAATAGAAGCTGGGGTCTTGCCAGTTCCACCTAAATAAATGTTTCCCAAACAAATTATTGGAGTATCGAATTTTATACTTTTAATAAAAGTCTTTTTTAAAAAAATAATAAAAGCAACTATTAATGATAATGGAAATAAAAAAATTGAAATAATGTTAAATTTATCTGCCCAAAATTTTGGTTTATTAAATTTCATTATGTAAAATATTATTTAAAATATTCATTGTATCATTTAAAATTTTTTGGCCCAAATCATCAATTGAATATAAAGTCTCTTTATCTTTATTATGAGTTTTATTTAAATCTTCAATTAAGTATTTGCTTAAATCGTTATAATCCTTGATTTCCTTTGAAATATTTTTTTGTTTTAAAAGTTCATAAATTTCCTTAAAATTATAAACATAAGGACCGTGGTAAATTTTGCATCCTAATTTTGCTGCATCAATTGGATTTTGACCCCCTTCATTTTCTAATTTTTTTAAAGTTGATTTACCTATAAATACACTTCTGGCAAATTTAAAGTATTCTTGCAAAACACCAAATGAATTAATTATTATTATTTCTTTTTCTTCTGAAAAAACCTCATTTTTATTTAAAATTTGAAAATCTAAATCATAACGTTTGCATAATTCAGCTATTTTATGAACTCTTTCAATATGCCTTGGCGCAATAATTGTTATTATCTTTTTATATTTATCTTTTAATTTAAGATGTGATTTTATACATAAAACTTCCTCTCCTTCGTGTGTGCTAGCTGCTAGCCAAAATCTATTTTTTGTTAAAATTTTATAGTTTAGATTTTTTATATTTTTTTTATCTAATTTATTTGTAAATTTTATGTTTCCATTTAAATAAATATTTTTAGCATTTAATTTTTCAAGAAAAATCTTTGTTTCTAAATTTGAAGCCAGACATAAATCGAATAAATTAAAAATATTCTTAGCTGTTGAAGGAAACATCATCCATTTTTTAAATGATTTTGAAGTTATTCTTGCATTAATTAGAATCAATGGAATTTTAAGTTTATTAGCCTTAAGAATTAAATTAGGCCAAATTTCTGAGTCTACCAAAAAAATTACATCTGGTTTCCAAAAAAGTAGAAATTTATTAATTAAAAAACCAACATCAAAAGGAAAAAATCTATGATAAACATTGTTAAATTTTTTAAGTTCTTGCTGTGCTAAAGTACTTGAACTATAAGTTGTGGTGCTTATCAAAAACTCGTAATTATTATTTATATTTAGCTCTTCAATAATTGGCAGTATACTCTTAAATTCTCCTACACTAGAAGCGTGAAACCAAATTAATTTTGTTTTTTTTTTTATTACATTAAAATGGGATGTAAGAATTTTTTCCTTAAATCTAATAGGATCTTCTTTTTTTTTTAACTTTCTTATAAAAATATAAATAAATAGTAATGGATAAATAAAAGTAGTTAAGACTCTGTAAAGAAGAATCATTTTATTTTAATTGTTTTTGATATAGTGATTTATATTCTTCACAATTTTTAATTAAAAATTCATGATTGCCAGAATTAATTATTTCTCCATTCTTCATAACAAAAATTTTATCAGCATTATGTATCGTCGAAAGTCTGTGAGCAATAACTAAAGTAGTTTTATTTTTTGTTAAATTTTTTATAGCATTCTGTACAATTTCTTCAGAATCAGCATCCAGGGATGAAGTGGCTTCATCTAGCAGAATTATTGGCGACTCTTTTAGGATTGCTCTAGCAATTGAAATTCTTTGCTTCTGTCCTCCAGATAAACGTACACCATTTTCTCCAATAGTCGTATCAAACTTTTCGGGCATTTTTTCAATAAACTCACTAGCGGCTGCAAAATCACAGGCTTTTTCAATCTCTTTTTGAGTTGCATTTTCTTTAGCGTAAGCAATGTTTTTTTTTATTGTATCATCAAACAGAATTACATCTTGGCTGACTAAAGAAATATTTTTTCTTAAAGAACTTAATCGCACTTTAGAAATGTCTTGATCATCGATTTTTATCTGACCCTCTTGTGGGTCGTAAAATCTTGGTAGAAGATTTAAGATTGTGCTTTTACCAGCGCCACTATGACCAACAAAGGCAGCTATAGTCCCTCCTTTTATTGAAAAATTGATATTTTCAATTGTTATTTTTTTTGACGTCACGTAAGTAAAAAAAACTTTATTAAAACTAATATTGCTTTCTTTGACGATTAATTTTGGTAGGTTTTTATTTTCTGCAATTTGTATTTCTTTATCAATTACTTGACTTACTCTTTTAAAAGCAGTGGTTCCTTGAAAAACTGATAAATTAAGCGTTGCTAGTGATCTAATCGGTTGATAGGCCATCATCATTGCTGCTAAAAATGAAAAAAAATTATTTACCTCAAGCTCCCCTGCTGTAATTAATTTCCCGGAAAACGCGATAAAACCAGCTATCATAATACCAGTTAACGTTTCCATTAAAGGGGCAGCTCTAATTAAAATAGAAGCAGTTTTTACATTTTTATTAATCAAGTCATTAATAACATTGTTAGCTTCAGATTTAACTTGATCTTCTTTTTGATAAATCCTGATCATTCTAGATCCTTTAAACATTTCAGACAAATAGGTGACTAACACTCCAGAAGCTTCACCGGCTTTTCCTACAGCTTTTCCTATTCTTTTACCTAATGTTTTAGCTAATCCTGCTGCGAGAGGCATCATTAACATCGCAAATAAAGCTAACTTCCAATTTTGGTAAAACATTACTCCAACTAAAGCGATAACTGAAAATCCATCTTTCATTAAACTTAAAACACTATTGCTTACAAGATTTTGAATTTGACCAGTATCGTACAGCATATTTGATATATATTTTCCAGAATGCCTGTTATCTAATGTATTAATATCTGTTCTAATAATGTTTTCTGCTATTTGTTTATTTATTTCTCCAGTAATTTCTGCACCAACTTTAATTATTGTTAATCGAGCAATATATAGAGACAAACCCTTTCCGCTAAAAGCCAACACAATGAAAATAGGTATGATTAAAGAAAGAGTAGTATTTTTTTCAATAAAAATTTTTTTAACAGCTGGATCAAGTAGCCATGCTATTGCAGCTGTACACCCAGCTACAATAATTGATAATATTAATGACAAAAATATTTTTCTTAAATGTTTTCTAATATATTCCTTGAACAATCGAGCAAGAATTAATTTAATTTCTTTAGATTCCATATTAATAATTATTTAAATAAATTCCTAAAAACAAAAATAAACCAGAAAAATTATTGATCTTGAAAGCTTCTAAACATGATAAGGGTTTATTTTTATTAAACTTTAAAATTTGAAACAATAGACTTAAAATAAATAGTAAAATAAAAAAAAATGACATAATAATGTTTTCAATAAAAAGATAAATAATAATCATACTAGTAACAAGATAAGACATACCAATAAATAATTTAATATTTTTTTTAAATTTTATAGAAGTTGACTTAAGTCCTATAATTTCATCATCTGACATATCTTGTGCACCATAAATCGTGTCATATCCCAATGTCCAAAATATGGCTGATAGGTATAGTAATATAATTTCAAAGGAAATACTGTTATGAATTGCCGTCCAAGCCATAATAATCCCCCAGTTAAAAGTAATTCCTAAAAAAAATTGCGGCCAGTAAGTAATTCTTTTCATAAAAGGATATGAAAAAGCTAAAAGCATTGAAGCCAATCCAAGTGTAATTGTTAAAAAGTTGAATTGCATTAAAATTAAAAAGGCTAGAAAACACAAAACCAAAATATATAATGCTGAAAGTTTTACAGTTATTTTTCCAGAAGCGATTGGTCTTGATTTTGTACGTTGAACTTTTTTATCAAAATCTTTATCAACGATATCGTTAAAAATACATCCTGCGCTTCTCATTAAAATAGAGCCTAAGAAAAATAAAATTAAATAACGCATAAATAGAATAAAATCTTTATCAGCATGGTGTGCAAGTGCTAAACCCCAAGAGCATGGCCAAAATAAAAGCATGAAACCAATTGGTTTATTTAATCTTGTTAATTCTATGAATGTTTTTAAATGATGCATGAAATACTTCTTGTAAATATCAAACACTAACCTCATAATCAATTTGATTCGATATGGATATAGATTACACAGTTGCAGCATTAATGTTTCCAGCTATTCCTTTAATGATGACTATGTATAGCAATAGATTTCATACACTTAGTGGATTAATTAGAAAACTTCATGATCAACTAACTTTTGATAAAAGAACTCCACCAGAGTGGGAAAATCAATTACACGTTCTTAATAATAGAACTAACTTGCTTAAATATACAATGGGGTTTGCAGCTTTTGGTTTTCTATTTAATATGACAACAGTCCTTATGCTTTACATGGGATACTTTCAGCTCGCTAGATTAATTTTTGCGGCTTGCTGTATTTGTATGATAATTTCAATATTTTTATTTCTCCAAGAAATAAGATTATCAAACCAAGCATTAAAGTATCACTTAAGTGATATGGACTCGATGAAAAAAGATTTATAGTATTATTTATTTTCTAAAATATTTTTTTTAAACAAAGAAATACCATTTTTCTTTTTATGATTATAAGATTCTTCAAAAGTTTCTAACTGCCAGCCTTTCATTCTAATCAAAATTTCTTTTAAATTATCTTGCTTCCATTGATCTTTGGTATTTTTATTTTTCCATAATCTTTTTTCATCATTAGTTCTTGCACAACCATAACAATAACCTGTAACTGGATCAGTTCTACAAATACTAATACAAGGAGATATAACTTTACTTTCCATTAAGGAATTAAAATAGCAGGCCCTGTTAATTTTCTTGCTTCCAAATCTTCATGTGCTTTTTTGGCTTCTGCTAATTTATATTCTTTAGAAATTTTTATCTTTATTTTACCAAATTTTACTTTTTCAAAAACTTCATCAGCACCGGTTTGAAGTTCTTTTCTATTTGTAAAATATTGTGCAATAGATGGTCTAGTTAGGTAAAGACCTTTTGGTTGAATATCATTAGGAACATTCACTGGGTCTAAAGGCCCAGATGCATTACCAAAACTTATCATCATTCCTCTTTTTTTTAAACAAGCTAACGATCCTTTAAATGTATTTTTCCCAACCCCGTCAAATACTGCTGGCACTCCCTCATTCTTAGTAATCTCCATTACTTTTTTTGAAAAATCTTCTTTTGTATAGTTAATGACATGTTCGTAGCCATTTTCTTTGGCAGTTTTAATTTTTTCATCTGAACCAACGGTTCCTATTACTTTTGCTCCGATACTATTAGCCCACTGCGCAAAAATTTGTCCGACACCCCCCGCTGCAGCATGAAATAAAACTGTTTCACCTGCTTTAAGATTATATGTTTTAGTAATTAAATAATTAACAGTTAAACCTTTTGTAATTAAGGTAGCTGCTTGCTGAAAGGAAATTCCATCAGGAACTTTTATTGCTATTTTAGAAGGAATAATTCTTTGTTGCGCATATGAACCTATCGGCATTGCAGCATATGCAATATTATCACCTTTATTAAATTCTTTTACATTAGACCCAACTTCATCGATTTTACCAGCAGCCTCTAATCCAATTCCACTTGGTAGTGGAAGAGGGTACAAACCTGATCTATGATAAGTGTCAATATAATTTAAACCAATAGCGTGATTGGTTACCTTGATCTCATCTGGTCCTGGAGATCCTACATTTACATCTTGAAGTTCTAAAACTTCAGGTCCACCATTTTTTTTAATTATTATTGATTTAGGCATTTTAAAAGGAACGTACTTGAACTTTTAATATTTGGCAAATGTTCCGTTATTATAGTCTTGAATAGCTTCAAGAATTTCAGCCTTGTTATTCATAACAAAAGGGCCCCCTCTAGCAATAGGCTCACCTATAGGTTTACCAGCAATAAATAAAAATTCAGTAGTTTTATTTGATTTTACTATTAGTTTATTTCCTCTCTCTAATAATATTAAATTTGAATTACTTGTTTTAGCATGTTCTTGTTCACCAATTTTTAATTCACCTTTTAACAAATAAATAAAACTATTGTGACCTTCAGGCACTTCGCAATTAAATTCTTTTCCTTCATTTAAAATGATATGAAAATATATTGGCTCAACGTTATGATTTTTCTCTGGTCCTTCTGCTTTTTCGTATTTACCGGCAATAACCTTAACTACTTTTTCACCATCTTCATGAGTTCCTAGCTCTTTACCTTTAATATAAATGTATTCAGGCTTATTTTTTTTTAACTTAGCTGGCATATTTACCCAAAGCTGAAATCCCAATAATTTACCATCTGACATAGCTGGCATTTCAGAGTGAATAATTCCTCTTCCTGTTTTCATCCACTGTACATCACCAGATGACATTATTCCTTTAGCACCAGTACTATCTTCATGTTCGAACTCACCTTTAAGCATGTAGGTTACAGTTTCTATTCCTCTATGCGGATGTGGAGGAAAACCAGCGATATAATCATCTTTATTTTCTGATCCAAACTCATCTAACATTAAGAAAGGATCAATATAGTCTGCATCTGGAGTTCCAATACTTCTCTTTAATTTTACTCCAGCTCCATCTGATGTTTCTATCGCTTGTACAATTTTTTTTACTTCAATATTCTTCATAAAGATTATTTAGCGTTATGTGACCCATCACACATTGGTTGATCTTTAGTTGCTTTACAAGTGCAGAAAAAAACTTTTTTAGATTGATCCGCTTTGTAAGCTAGTGGAGCAAATTCTGATCCTTTATGTGAACCATCACAGAAAGGTTGCTTTGAACTTTTTCCACAAGTACACCAATAATAAGATTTACTTTCTACTACATCAACACCGATAGGTGCATCTCCTGCTCTTTCTGGTTTAGCCATTTTAATTCTCCTATTTTAAATTGATTATATTTAAATGTTTGATATAAATATAACAAGTTAATAAATCATACTAGTATATAAAAACATACCATGAAACACATTGCACAATGCCCAGCAGAAAGAGCTGTTTATTTCCTAGGAGGAAAATGGAAAATAAGAATTGTATTTTTATTATATCAAAACAAAAAAAATAGATTTGGTGAATTAAAAAAAGTTTTGCAAACAGTCACCCAGCAAATGTTATCGAAACAACTAAAAGAACTTGAGATCGACGGTTTAATAAATAGAAAAGTTTTTCAAGTTGTACCGCCAAAAGTAGAATATTCCTTAACAGATTTTGGAACTTCGGTTATTCCAGTACTAAGATCATTAGACGAGTGGAACAGAAGAAATAGCAGAATAATATCAACTAAATTAAATAAAAATTTTGAGGAAAGCAGAATTAGATAATATCTAATAGTTGCTTCAAATTTTTAATTTCATTTTTAGGTTTATAATCAAGATTATCAAAAATATTATTATTTCTATTCACCCAAATAGAGTTATAACCATAATTTCCACCTCCGGATACATCCCAAGTGTTTGCACTTAAAAATGCAATTTCTTCTTTTTGTATTTTATATTTTTTAATTGGCATGTCATAAACTTTTGAGTCTGGTTTATAAACCCCAACTTCTTCAATTGAAAAAATATCATCAAATAAATTTTTTAAATTATTACTTTCAATTAATTCATTAAGAAGAGCAGGCGTTCCATTTGAAAGAATACCAAGTTTATAATTTTTTTCTTTAAGTGTTTTTAATACTTCAGGAACTTCTTTAAATGGCGAGAGTACTTTATAGAGGTTAAGTAATTCATTTTTCATTGAAGCGTCTATATCAAAAACTTTCATTGATTTATTCAAACTGTCTTCCGTCACTTGCCAGAAATCTTTATGTCTATTCATTAAGCTTCTAAGCCACGTGTATTCAAGCTGAGTAGTTCTCCAATAATTAGCAAAACTTTCCCACTTACTACCGATTTTATCTTTACATTTTTCTGCAGCTGAATTGACATCAAAAAGAGTGCCATATGCATCAAAAATTATTGCTTTAATATTTTTCATAACTTAAATTGATACTAATGAGTAATATAAGATTATTCCACCCAGAAAATATAATAGAAAATACCACAAGCTTATTATCTAAAGAGCAT
>Ga0209632_10002265_pt1 | contig 18513 bp, 16 predicted proteins | sample COG_10_FD_184754 | JGI IMG/M metagenome (GOLD analysis project Ga0209632, IMG submission 184754) | Pelagic Microbial community sample from North Sea - COGITO 998_met_10 (SPAdes) (version 2) | ecosystem: Environmental > Aquatic > Marine > Neritic zone/Coastal water | place: Helgoland, sampling... | reverse complement strand
ATGTTAAAGATGGTAAAGGCTCATATGGTTTTAACGCATCTACAGGTGAATACGGAGATATGATTGAAATGGGTATCCTTGATCCTGCAAAAGTGACAAGGACTGCAATTCAAGCAGCCGGCTCTGTAGCTGGAATGATGATAACAACTGAAGCTATGGTTACAGATGTTCCTAAAGATGAAGCTGCAATGCCTCCTATGCCTGACATGGGCGGAATGGGCGGAATGGGCGGAATGATGTAATTTAATTTCTGTTCAGAAATAAAATGGGGCTTTAAGCCCCATTTTTATTAGATTTACATCTAAATTTCATTTAAGATAAAGCTTACTTATAAGGAGAAACATGGATATTTTAACTGACCAATCTTTTTTCAGGGCTTTTCATATTCTTTTTGGGATAACTTGGATAGGCTTACTGTATTACTTTAATTTTATTCAGGGAGAGTATGTAAAGGTAGCGGATCCAGATGCAAAAGCTGATGTATTTAAAAAATTAGCACCAAATGCTTTGTGGTGGTTTAGATGGGCTGCTTTATTTACTTTTTTAACCGGAGTAATTCTTCTTTATCAAATTCATGTAAGAATTGGTACTGAAATCATTCTTGGCGCAGTAATGGGCACTTTGATGATGCTTAACGTGTGGGGAATTATTTGGAGAAATCAAAAAATTGTTTTAGGTATGAAAGAGGGAGATGCTGCATTAGCTGGGGCTAAAGCCGGTCTAGCATCAAGAACTAATACACTTTTTTCAGTTCCAATGCTTATGTATATGGTTTATTCAGTTCACGGAGCTGGAGTAGATGTAAGTACAAATGCAGTTTTGATAGGACTGGCAATAATATTTATTATTGAAGCAAATGCAATTTGGGGCAAAATGCTTCCAGCTATAGCTTCTGTAAGAGCTGTCATTACATCGTCATTTGTTTTGGCTGTAGTTCTCAAAATTATTACTGATAATATTTAATATTTTTAATTTAAAGGAGAGATAGTGCATCTCTCCTTTTTTATTTCAGTATTATTCTTTAAAATATGCACAAATCAAATTAAGGAAACACAATGCCTAACAAACCTAGTAAAGAAGAAGCTTTAAATGCTGTAAGGACTCTAATCTCATGGGCAGGTGATGATCCTGACAGAGAGGGTCTAATTGAGACTCCTGATAGGGTGGTAAGGTCTTATAACGAATTCTTTTCCGGATATGGGGAAGATCCCGAAAAAGTTTTAGGCAAAACTTTTGAAGAAGTTGAGGGGTATGATGAGGTTGTCATTGTAAGGAACATTAGAGTTGAATCTCATTGCGAACATCATATGGTTCCAATAGTTGGTGTTGCTCACGTAGGCTATATACCAAACAAAAGGGTTGTTGGTATAAGCAAGCTTGCAAGAGTAGTAGACATTTTTGGTAAACGCCTTCAAACGCAAGAGACAATGACAGCATTAATAGCAGATACTATTGAAAGGGTTCTTGAGCCTAAAGGTGTTGCTGTAGTTATAGATGCAAATCACGAATGCATGTCGACAAGAGGTATTCATAAAACAGAATCTAGCACCATAACAAGTAGAATGCTTGGAAGTTTTAGGGACAATATAGAAACTAGAGCTGAGTTTATGAACCTCATAAACTCCCCTAAGCAGTTTTAAAACATACCAGGAGCTGGTTTTATGCCAAGCATTTATCCAAACACTCCAATTATTTTAGCCTCTGGGTCACAAAGTAGAAGAGTAATGCTCGAGGATGCAGGCATCCATTTTAGTGTTATTTCTTCAAACGTTGATGAAGATTTGCTAAAAAAAGAAATGGATGGATTTCCTTTTGAAGATCAGGTCGTAAGATTAGCAGCAGCAAAAGCATCTGAGGTTAGCGTTAATAATCCCAATCATCTTATTATTGGGGGAGATCAGATGTGTATTTTTCAAAATAAAGTATTTGATAAACCTGGTTCACAAGAAAAGGCCATTGAAAATTTAAAACTATTATCAGGGACTACCCATTATCAATATAGTGGAGTCTGCTTATATAAAGATGGTCGCTCACTATGGGAGTATTATGAAGTTGTAGAGCTTAATATGCATTCTTTAACAGAAGAAGAAATTATTAATTATGTTAAAGCAGAAAGTCCAATTAATGCTGCAGGTGCATATAAATTTGAGTCGCTTGGTTGTAACCTATTTTCATCAGTAGACGGTTCCTCATATACAATTAGAGGAATGCCTTTGCTGCCACTATTAAAAACTCTTAGGGAAATGAAAATAATAAGCTTAGAAAATATAGAATGAAAATCTTTAATTCATACACAGGTAAAAAAGAAGACTTCATCCCATTAGACCCTAATCATATAAAAATCTATGCATGCGGGCCTACCGTATATAACTATGCCCACATAGGCAATGCAAGAATGGCAGTTGTTTTTGATACCCTTGTTAGAGTGTTAAGGCATACCTATCCGAAGGTAACTTATGTATCTAATATAACTGATATAGATGACAAGATAATTGATGCTGCTAAAGAGCTAGATGTTCCTATCGAGCACATAACTCAAAAATATACTGACATCTATAATAAAGATATGCTGAAACTTTTAGTAAAATCTCCTGATATTCAACCAAAAGCAACTGAATATATACCAGAAATGATAGAGCTTATTGAAGATCTTATCTCTAAAGATCATGCATATGAAAAAGACGGGCATGTCTTATTTCATGTACCTTCTTATGAAAATTATGGAAAGCTTTCCAAAAGGAATCGTGATGAACAAATTGCTGGAAGCAGAGTTGAAATAGCACCATTTAAAAGAGATCCAGCTGATTTTGTTTTATGGAAGCCTAGCAGTGATGCTCAGCCAGGCTGGAATTCTCCATGGGGTTTTGGAAGACCGGGTTGGCATACAGAATGTTCGGCTATGTCAGAAAAAACACTGGGATTACCTTTTGATATTCATGGAGGTGGCAGAGATTTAACTTTTCCACATCATGAGAACGAAATTGCTCAAAGCTGCTGTTCTTCAGCTAATATCAATGATCCAAAATCTTATGTTAACTATTGGATGCACAACGGTTTTGTAACTGTTCATGGTGAAAAAATGTCTAAATCTTTAGGCAATATTTCTTTAGTTAAAGATTTGACAAAAGATAATCATGGAGAAGTTATTAGATTATCACTTCTTTCTTCTCATTACAGACAAGCATTAGATTGGAATAATAACGTTGTTCATCAAGCAAAAAAGCTCCTAGATAAGTTATACAAAATACTTGCTGATATTGAAGATATTCAGGCATCTAAAATAAATGATTCTTCGCTAGAATTTATATCACCTTTATTGGATGACCTAAATACTCCAGGTTTATTAGCTAACCTAAATAAAATGATTAAAGATTTTAGGTCTATTTCTGATGAGGGTTTACCAGAATTTAAATCTAAAATTTTGTTAGCAACTAATCTTATGGGCATCTGTCAAGAAAATTATTTAGATTGGTTTTCTCATAATGATAAAAATATTGATACTCATATAGTAGCTAAACTCATCTCAGAAAGACTTGATGCAAAGAAAGAGAAAGATTTTGAAAAAGCAGATAATATAAGACAAAAATTAGTAGATATGGGTGTTGAAATTAAAGATACCGAATCTGGGACTGATTGGAGCCTAAAATCATGACTATCAAGAACAGTCTTGAAGCAGAATTACCCGAGGAATATCATGAAATCTCTCAAACTCTCCATAGTGTAGATTTAATATTAAGCAATGCTGTTGATAATGCAAAAACACTTTTTCACACTCTCGCTGTTTCTTCAATTGATAATAATGAATTAGCAACTAGAATAATGGTGCTAAGAGAATTCAACCTTAAAGACCGATATTTAAGATTTCACACGGATTATAGAGCCGCAAAGATAGATCATTTTAAAAATAATAATTCAGCAAGTGTATTAGGGTATGACCCAAAACTTAAAATTCAAATAAAACTTCAAGGAACAATATCAGTTCATTATAATGATTATTTAACTCAAGCTGCTTGGGAAGGCTCCACAACGAGATCAAAAAAGTGTTATTCAGTTAAAGGCGGCTCAACACTAAAGATATCTGATCCAAAAGAATACGATTTAAAAGATGGCAATATTGAAGATGGTTATATAAATTTTGCTGTTCTTAAATTTTCATTTGATAGTCTTGAATTTTTGCATTTAAAAAGCTCTGGACATAGAAGGGCATTACATTCTTGGAAGGAAGGATTTGAATCCTCATGGTTGGTGCCATAAAACTTTAGTCTTTTTATTCTTTTAATGTATTATTAAAAATTATTAATTTTAAACAGGGAATAAAATGAACAAATATTTAAGCGGTCTTTTAATTATTTTTTCTACTATCACATATGCCGACGGTCATACATCTGCTGAGAAGGATGTTCTTAAGGCTCTTGGTGAATACAATGAAGCAAGAAACACGAGAGACTTTAAAAAAGTTATAGCTATGTCCAGCAAAAGCGGAACGCTGGATACAAACTCTGATGGTAGTTTTCATAAATCATTAACCATGCAAACAATACAAGGATGGGCAAAAAGCGGTGACGCAATTACTCAATATTTTTATCCTGAAGCCACTCAAATATCTGATGATGTTGTTTATGTAAGATTTTATTCTGAAGGTATGGTTGGTTCAGATGGAAATATGAGTGATTATAGAACAAGAGTAACAATGAATTGGGTTAAAGAAGACGGAAAATGGGTTGTAAAAAGTGCTCATTATTCACCTGCAAGTTATGGCGGCGTTCATAAAACTCAAGCATCAGATTTCGAGGACTAATTATGAAAATTTTTTTTATTCTACCTATTATTTCATTAAGTATTTTTGTTTCTAGCAATCATCATGAAGAAGCAGTTAAGACATCTATGTCACATGAGAATAACTTTGCTTATCTCTCAACCTATACTATGCCTGCAGGATCAAATCCAGCAACTTTAGCTAAAAGTCTTCTCAAGAATGTTGAAGACTTAAAAAAAGAAGGCTATAACAATTGTGGATTGTTAAGACACGCTTTTGGCGGGGATAGAGCTTTTTATAGCTATTGCTATTTTGATAGTTGGGAGCAATTTGCTGAAATTAACGATAATGTTGATAATGCAGATGTGAGACAGCTTTATGGAGATCACGAAGATAGATTAGTTGCAGTTGATGAGAAAAACTTAGGACCTTCAAAATACTTAGTGATGGCAAATTATTCTTTTGGCCCATATTTAACTATGGTTGAAAGGGCTGAAAGAGCAAAAAAATTATTTGATGTTTATGATCAAGGATTTGGGGGTTGTAATATGATGTCTCATGTATGGGGACCGGGTCTAGAATGGCAGATTGTTTGTGGTTTTGATAGTTATGCTGATTTTGCAAAAAAAAATGCAGCTTTAGCTCCACTTATACAGCCTCTAATGACACAAAAATTAGATATATTAAATCACTCTGATGATATTATGGTCCGTGTAAATTAATTTTAATTTTTAAATAAAAAACCCTCTTTTTGAGGGTTTTTTTATGGTGCCCTCTGCAGGAATCGAACCTGCAACTAATCCTTAGGAGGGATCTGTTATATCCATTTAACTAAGAAGGCGATATTAACTTTTAGTAAATAAAGAAATAGCATTATGACCTAATACAGTTTTCTATTTACCTATATAATATACCTGATATGAATATTACTTTGCCAGACGGAAGCACAAGAGAACTAAAAGAAGGATCAACAGGTCTAGATTTGGCTATGGATATTGGTCCTGGCCTGGCCAAGGCAGCTATTGCAATTACCGTAAATGGCGACCAAAAAGACTTATGCGATCCTATTGAGGCAGATACAAAAGTTTCTATCATTACAATTGATTCATCAGAAGGTCTAGAAATCATGAGGCATACTCTAACTGCTCAGGTTTTAGCAAGGGCGGTTAAAAACTTGTATCCAGATACTAAACTCGCAATAGGACCAACCATCTCCGATGGCTTTTACTATGATTTTGAATTTACAAAACCAATTTCTCCTGATGATCTTCAAAATATAGAAAAAGAGATGAGAAAGATTATTGATACAAAATCGTCCATAACAAAAACACTTCATTCCAAAGAAGATGCTCTTAAGGTTTTTAAAGAAAAAGGCGAAGTCTACAAAGAATCCATCATTAAAGAATCCAATCAAGATAATGATTTCCAACTTTACTATCAAGATGATGATGAGTTTGTTGATTTATGCCGTGGGCCACACCTGCCAAGCCTCAAGCATATAGGCTCCTTTAAATTAACAAAGTTAGCAGGTGCATATTGGAAAGGCGACTCCAAAAACAAAATGCTTACAAGAATTTATGGCACGGCATGGAAAAATGATACAGATCTAAATGCTCATCTTCATTCAATTGAAGAGGCTGAAAAAAGAGACCATAGAAAGTTAGGTAAAGAAATGAATTTATTTCATTTTCAGGAAGAAGCTCCTGGAATGGTTTTTTGGCATCCTGATGGATGGACCATATACAGATTATTACAAGAGTTTATTCGTAATAAACTAGAAAAATATGATTATAAGGAGATTAATACTCCTCAAGTAGTTGATAGAAAATTATGGGAAGCTTCAGGGCATTGGGATAAATATAGAGAAAATATGTTTATAACCGAAATAGATGAAGAGCATGCAAATGAAAAGAGAACCAATGCATTAAAGCCAATGAACTGCCCCTGCCATGTTCAAGTTTATAATCAAGGATTGAAATCTTATAGAGATTTGCCCTTAAGGTATGCAGAATTTGGTTCTTGTCATAGATATGAAGCTTCAGGGACAATGCATGGCCTAATGAGAGTTAGGGGTTTCACTCAAGATGATGGCCATATCTTTTGTACCGAAGAGCAAATTGAGTCTGAAACCAAGCTTTTTATTCAGTTGCTTTCTGATATATATAATGATCTGGGCTTCAAAAAATTTGATATTAAACTATCAACTCGTCCCGAGACCAGGGTTGGGTCTGATGAGGTTTGGGATAAAGCTGAAAATGCTCTAGAGTCGGCTATTAATAAACTTAATTTACCATATGAGTTACAAGAAGGTGATGGAGCATTCTATGGACCTAAATTAGATTTTGTTTTAACAGATGCTATTGGAAGAGAGTGGCAATGCGGAACATTTCAAGCAGATTTTAATTTACCGGATAGATTAGATGCTGAATACATTGGCGAGGATGGTCAAAAGCACATACCAGTTATGATCCATAGAGCTGTTCTTGGTTCATTTGAGAGATTTATTGGTGTTTTAATTGAAAATTATTCTGGCAAATTACCTTTTTGGCTAGCGCCTGTTCAAGTGGTAGTTGCAACAATAGTATCCGAGGTTGATGATTATGCAGCTGATGTAATTACTTCACTAGAGAATGCTGGAATTAGATGTCATTCTGATCTCAGGAATGAGAAAATTAGCTATAAAGTTAGAGAACACAGCGCAGCCAAAGTACCAGTAATTATGGCTTTAGGCAAAAGAGAAAAAGAATCAAACTCTGTTTCGATTAGAAGAATGGGGAGTGACAAAACAGAAAGCATGGATTTAATGGAAGCACTTAATAGTTTATCCAATGAAAATGCTAATCCTCAATAAATGAATAAATGGCGGCAATTAAAAAATTATTCATTCTTCCAATAAAGTTCTATAGATATTTCATATCTCCCTTGTTTCCACCTTCCTGCAGATTTAATCCAACATGTTCTCAGTATGCTATTGAATCAATTGAACAATTTGGTGCAATTAAAGGAAGCATTCTTGCAATCAAAAGAATTTCAAAATGCCACCCCTGGTATAAAGGAAGCTAAAGCTTTTATCAAAAATATTCTTACAAGAATATGTGTTTAATATAAGTTATATTTAATATATCTAAAATATATGTATAAATATATGAATTAATGCTATAGTTTTTTTATAGTAATTAGCTTAATAAAACCAATAGGGGGGTTTCTATGAACAAGTTATCAAAATTTTCTTTTGCTACTTTCACTGCTTTATTTTTCTTTTCATTAAATTCTTTATCTCAGGAAGTTGAAGAAGTTGTTGTTACTGCAACCAAGAAAAGCGAGTCAATACAAGATATTGCATTATCTATTGAAGCATTTACTTCAGAAAGTATTGCTGAAAATATGATTGAAGATATTAGCGATCTTGCTGAGGTTGTTCCAGGGTTAGTTATAGACAAAGGCATTGGCTCTGGTGTAAGTTATTCTATGAGAGGCACAGGATCGTATGGAGTTGGAGCTGCTGTAATTGGCTCAATAGTCACAGCTTCTAATGGCCATAACTACAATTCTTCGTCTATTGCTGATGTGGGGTTTTTTGATGTTGAGAGAATAGAGGTATTAAAAGGTCCTCAAGGAACTAAATTTGGAAGAAATGCTGTAGGCGGTGTCATTAATATGATAACGGCTAGACCAACTAGAGAATTTGGAGGTTCATACAACATTGAATTAGGTAATTTTTCAACTCAGCAGTTTAATGCTCACATAAATATACCTATTACAGAATCTATTAGAACAAGATTGGCATTAGTTTCAAAGAAAAGAGATGGAACAACACACAATATCCATACAGGCAATGACTTTAATGACATTGATAGCTGGGGCATAAGATTTTCTATGGATTGGGATATTGGAGATAATACAACTCTTAAGCTAACCACAGAACAATTCGAAGGAGATGACAATAGAACAAACGTTGGAACTGTTTATTGTGATCCGCATCCCCTGTATGGATGCAATCCTTTAGAGAGAGGTCAACCAAATGCAACCCCTGATTCTAGAGGGAGTACGGCTGCTTTATTCAACTTAATAGCAGCTTTAGATTTCACCGCTGACACAAATTCATATGCTAATTCGGTTAATCCAGACAGCTTTAGATTTGCAAACTTAAATAGAGATCCTGTTCACCAACAAACAGCTAGGTTCTCAACTCTTGAGTTAAATCATGAGTTACGTGATGATTTAACATTTAATTTTAAATATTCATATGGCCATAGAGATTATTATCATATGAATGATAATGATTATTCTGTTGCTAGCGAGCCCTTTGTCGGTCTAGCACCTGTATATGGTCTTGGACCAATTTCTTGGAATGGATGCTTTGGAGGATTTGGTAAGGGTTTTTGTGAAGACATTGATTCTGATAGAACATATGAATTTTCTAATGTAAGAACATATGGTCAGCAGTTTGAGGTTTCATTAATTTCTGATTTTGATGGACCATTTAATTATACCGTTGGAGCATACTCACTTGATTCAAAAAATCACAACATATATCAAATACAAACTGCTTCTTGGAATATGATTAGTAAGGCTGCACAACATCCATATAATATACCTTTATTTGGTGGAGCTCTTACTGGTTACGGTTCTACTGATTTATTTTTACCTTTAGTTTTAGGAGCTCCAGGAACTTTAACACCTGCAGGCCTAATGGCACTTCTAGGTGCTATACCCCAATATGAAGTGCCTACTGAATTACAAGGTTATTTAAATGATGATCGCGTTCATACAGACTCTTTTGCTTTATTTGGTGAAATGTATTTAGACTTTTCAGATACAACCAAACTCACTTTAGGCTTGAGATATAACGATGACACCGTGACCGATAATATTCAATCTTGTATAACCACCTTTAGTTGTGGTTATGATAGATATCCATTGTCTCAAAGATTATCGGGTGAATATGGGTTTTTCCCTACAGAGGTTATTGAGTCTGATGATTCAACAGCATACAAAGTAGCACTTCAACACGATCTATCAGATGATGTGATGGTTTATGGAAGTCATACCACAGCTGTAAAAGCTGGGGGCAATAACCCAAATGAAACTGGGACACCAGACCCATACGCTCCAGAAGAAACAGCTGTGACCGAAATAGGTTTTAAAGGTGTTTTGATGGACGGAGCAATGCTTCTAAATACCACTTATTTCCAAAACTCAACTGACGGAATGTTAATTTCAGCAATTGTTAATGCTGGATCAAGAAATAATAATGTTGATGCAGAAATAGAAGGTTTAGAAGGCAACATGGTATTCTTTTTAAATGAAACAACCAGACTTGATGCGACATGGTTATTTGTTGAAAGTGAAATAAAAGAATTTTCTACTATATCACCTGTAAATATAAATCAGGCAACTGCAATTCTTTCACCTCCTGTATCTGTTGATGCTCAAGGAATTCTAAGGTACGTTCTTACAGATAAAGGCCTTCTATTTAAGTCAGCAGGTTATGTGTGTACATTGCCCTTTAGTCCAGCAGCTGGAGTACCGTGTCCATCAGCAGGCCTTGGAACGCCAGTCGATGTTTCAGGAAATGTATTGCCACAGTCACCAGAGAAATCGTACAGCATTGCAATAAATCATGATATTAATTTTACACAAGGTGTTGCTACAACAAGACTTGCATACAGATATATGTCAGCTAGAGAGGGGAATGTTTTTAATACTGATAGGTCAAGAATGCCTGCTCAGGACTTCATGGACTTAAGCGTTACATATAAGCCAAATAATAAGAGCTGGCATGCAGCTTTTTATGTTAAAAATATTGAAGATAACGTAGTTATTGGAACATGGGCTGCATCGAGTGCTCTTCAAGGCGGAGCTCAATTTGCTACCTACACTGATCCAAGAACTTGGGGTGTGATGTTCGGCACCAGTTTTTAATATGTAACTAATTTAGTATCAAGAATCGATTGATTCGATTCTTGATATACTATGTAATTTTATATATAAAATTTATATGCAATTTATATGCAAACTAACCCTTAACTAGCCTACTCTATTCATATTAATCGAACTTTTTATAGGGGACATTCATGTCAAAATTTAGTCTATTACTTAAAAATACATTACTATTTAATATTGTATTTTTTTCATTTGCAATCACATCGCAAGAAATTGAAGAAGTTGTTGTTACAGTTACTAAGAAAGCCGAGTCTGTTCAGGATATTGCTATCTCAATCGAAGCTTTAAGCGCTGAATCATTAAAAGAAAATCAAGTTTATGATGTTTCTGACCTTGCTGAAATAACTCCTGGTCTTGAAACTGCAAAAGTTATTGGTTCCGGTTCTGCTTGGATCGTTAGAGGTGTAGGTTCTGGTGGTATTGGTGCAGGTGTTACAGCATCAGTTGTTACTGCTGTTAATGGCCATAGTGTTAATGATAGCGTTGTTGCTGATACAGGTTTTATGGACTTAGAAAGGGTTGAGGTTCTTAAAGGCCCTCAAAGTACTCTTTATGGAAGAAATGCTGCTAATGGTGTAATTAATTTAATTACAGCAAGACCCACATCTGAATTTGAGGGTAGTTATGATGTTGAAATTGGAAACTATGGAAAAATAACTACGAAGGCGGTAGTTAATATGCCATTCTCCGATTCATTAAAAACAAGATTAGCTGTAATGTCTAATAAAAGAGATGGAATGGTAAAAAACCTTGTAACAGGTAATGATTTCGATGACAGAAACGATGAAGCTTTCAGGTTATCTGTCGATTGGGATATAAGTGATACAACAAATCTACAATTTACTTATGGTCAGCAAGAAAGTGATGATAATAGATTCCAAGAAGAAATATCATACTGTCAACAAGATCAATTCTACGGTTGTAATCCATATGAATTAGGTGACGCAAACGTAGCTGCTGATTCAAGAGGTCACATTTCAGGATTTTTTGGATTTCTCGCGCACTTGCAGCCTGGTACAATCTCCAATGTTTATTCTAGTAATGCAGCACTTTACTCATCAGAAGATTTTGGTGCAATTAACCTAAACAGAGAACCAACTCATTACCAAAAACAAACTGTAGCTAACCTTCAATTAAATCATGATCTTTCAGATGATTTATTGTTGACTGCAAAAGTTTCATACGAAACTAGAGATTTTCATCAAAGTGGTGATAATGACCAGGCCTACACCGATAATCCTTTACTTGGTTCTGCTGCATCATTAGGTCAACCTCCAGTAGAAGGATATCTATGTTTTGGTGGTGAAAGACAGTTTTGTGAAATGGCTGACTCTGATAGAACTTATGATTTCTCAGATGTAAATACGCATGGAACTCAAATGGAAGTTAACCTTGTTTCAAGTTATGAAGGACCGTTTAACTATACAGTTGGTCTTTATCAAAATGAAACAAGAAACGATAACGTCTACTTAGCTCAAACAACTGGTTCTCAATTCTTCAGAAGCTTTGGTTTGCATCCATATTCTGATCTAGTGCTAGCACTTACTGGAAATGATTGGAGTTCAAAGGGTGGAGTTGGTTTTTATCAAGATATGTTAACTTGGTTATCACTTGCAGGAAATGCATTAGGGTGTGGTGGCGCTTTAGGTCCTGCAGCCCAAGCAGCATGTAACCCAGCTTTACTGGCACCTTATGCTGCACAAACAGCTAAGCAAGCTAATTCGCTAGATATTGTTATCCCATGGGATCTTACTGGTGTTATTAACGATCAAAACGTTGACGATACTTCAAGAGCTATATACGGTGAAATGTATTTTGATCTTTCAGACGATACTAAGTTAACTCTTGGTGGTAGATATCAAGAAGATGAACTTGTATCTTATACATATAATGATGTTGCAGGTGGCTCTTATCTTTCATCAGGATGTTTCTTGGCTGAAAATAAAGATACTTGTTCCTTTGTTGATGTAACTCCAGTTGCAGATGATGCTTTTTCATACAAGTTAGCACTTCAGCATAATTTATCCGATGATGTTATGGTTTATGGTAGTTTCACAACAGCTATAAGGGCTGCTGGTGTTAATGCTGGTGATAACCCAACAACTTACGATCAAGAAAAAAACTCAACCTTAGACTTTGGCTTAAAAAGCATTCTTATGGATGGAGCCATGTTACTTAATATGAATGTATTCAACACAGTATCTGATGGGTTCCTTGTAGCTGCTGTTCAAGATACAGGCACAAAGAATACAAATATAGATGCTGAAATGACAGGTTTAGAAGGTAATATGATGGTATTTTTATCTGAGACAACCAAGCTTGAAATGAACTGGTTATTTTTAGACCATGAAGTGACGTCAGACACCATGCTAGTCAACTATCTTAATCCAGCTGGTGCTCCAGTTTTACAATATCTTGGAGCTGTAGATCCAAATGGAACTGGCCTTGTTACAGGAGCAGTGCATACGAACGGCAGAATATTATTTAAGTCTGCTGGATTCAACTGTACAATCCCTGGATTGTATACAGCTGGGTGTGCTGGTGGTGAGCCTGGATGGGCTGAAAGTATAAAAGGAAATAAACTTCCAGGATCATCAGATAGATCTTTTGGTCTTTCATTAAATCATGATATTAATTTTACACAAGGTGTTGCTACAGCAAGACTTTCATACAGATATAGAGGAGAGTTTGATTCAGATATCTTCAACATGGATAGAATGAGAATAGCTGCTCAAAGTACTATGGATCTATTGGTAACTTATGAACCTAATGACAGTGATTGGTATGCCGGTCTTTTTATTAAAAATATAAGAGACGAACAACATCTAAATGCTCTGCGTCCTGCCAGTAATGTTCAGGGTGGACAGCTATTTGGTTCTTTCACAGACCCAAGGGTTTTCGGTATCCAATTTGGATCAAAATTCTAAGATATTAGAGTATATTAAAAAGCTCAGTTTACTGGGCTTTTTTTTACTTCATACTTACCTTATGCAGCCACTTCCATATAAATCCAAACTAAAAATTGTTACTCAAGAAATGTGTGATCATAACGGACATATGAATGTTAACTATTACTATCAACTCTTTGATAGTGTTTATACAGCTATGTATATTAAAAATCTTGGCTTTGATAATGAATACTTAGCAAGTGGATTTTCTACATTTACCCTTGAAGACAGTATTAGATACTTGAGAGAATTTAAGTTAGGAGACAAGGTATATCCCTCATTCTATCTTGCAAATATAAATAAAAAACTTCTTCATTTTGTTGGCATTCTTCAAAATGAAAATAATGAATTATCAGCTATTTTTGAAACAGTGTTGGCGCATATGAACTTAAACACAAGGAAGGTTACAGAATTTAATGATAGTAAGCTTGATACATTGTTAAAATATAAATCTTTAAATAACTTGAATGAAGTCTTGCCCTTTGATTTAAAGTTAAAAATTAGAGATCTTTGAGTGTTTAAACGTATTCAGATTTTTCTGCTTCTTTTTTTTATTTCATTTGTTCTTCAGGCTGAAAATATAACCCTTATGTCTATTAATGCTCAGAACTTATTCGATACTCTCGATGATCCTGAGAAAGATGACAAAGCATTTCTTCCCATAGAATTGAAACAATCTAAAAAACATAAAAATTCATGTAACTCAATCACTGTTAATAGGTGGAGAATGGAATGTTTTTTTCAAGACTGGAATGAAGAGACTAAGAATGCAAAATTACAAAATCTTGTAGAAGTTATTGTTTCTTATGATAGAGACGGAGCAGATATTTTAGGCCTGCAAGAAATTGAAAATATGAATATTTTGAAACAGCTATTTCTTCTTTTAAAGCCATATGGATATAAAGACTTCCAACTGCTGGAAAGCAATGATAAAAGAGGTGTAGATACTGCCTTTATAAGTAAATATAAAATTATGAATCCCAAGCTACATTATGTAGATTTTTCTCCTAATTTTGAAACCATAGATACTAGACCAATTTTTGAAGTCGATATAAAAGTTAACGAGAAAACACTGAAATTTTATAATGTTCATTTTCCATCAAATTTTCATCCTGTGCAGATGAGGATTGAATCATTTCAAAAATTAAAAGATTTAATAAGCAGTCACTCAGAGCCCGCAATAGTATTGGGTGATTTTAACCTCACCAAAAAAGATGATAAAAAATTTGATATATATAAAAACCAAGAAGATTATTGGTATATTGCTCATAGAGAAGGTTGTGATTCATGTCAAGGCACTTACTACTACAGCAGGGGTAAATCTTGGGATTTTCTTGATACTATAATGGTTTCAAGGAATAGAGGAATTGCTTTCGAAGAAAGTTCTATTGATGTTTTTAAAATCAAATTTAATACTTACAAGGATACCGGAAAGCCTAAATGGTTCGATCCAGAAACTAAAGAGGGAGTTTCTGATCACTATCCAATAGTTGCAGAAATTATTTTAAAATAAAAAAATAATTATTTTCTCCAACCACCACGATCAAAGATTCTTAAATAGGTAAGTTGGTCATGTTCGGAGAGATTAATAACTTTACAGTAGTCTCCAGATTGAACTAAAACCACATCACCTGCAGTTAAATCATAAGAGTCTTTGTGCTCAACTCCATAAGAAGGATCAGATCCATGTCCCTCGTCGGAGTTCATATACTCAACAACTTCCATGGAGCCTCTTCCGTTTGTTATGACGTAAACAACATCTGAATCAATTAACTTATGGCCTTGTGTGCACTTGCCAGGCTGAATAACCGTTTTACTTGCTATTACTCTTTCGAGCAAATCATTAGTCCATACTGCATAGTCCTCATTGACGTTATGAGGTGATCCACCAACTCTGAAATTATTATATTTTTTTGCCATAATTTTATTTACATGTGTTTTTGTATAATTATAGTTATTTAAACTAAACATGCTAGTAAATAGTATCTTGGCCTGTTGTTATTAGTAGATATAAAATATAATGTGTAAGCGCTTATTTGATATCAGCTTGCCGGCGCTAAAAAATAGGCTAAAGAGAACTTGTAACTATATTCTCCCAGTTGATGTTTTAATTTATTATTAATATATATAGGAAATATTATGAGCAAAACATACACAAACCCAGAAACTATTGGTCTTCATGCAGGATGGAGAAAAGACGAAAATACTAATTCAGTAGCTGTACCAATTCATCAAACAACAAGCTTCCAATTTGACGATACAGAGCATGCAGCAAACTTATTTGCTTTATCTGAACTTGGTAATATTTATTCAAGGATCATGAACCCAACATGTGCTGTCTTAGAAGACAGGATTGCAGCTCTTGAAGGTGGTGTGGGGGCATTGGCAGTTGCATCAGGCCAAGCTGCTTCAGCCTATGCAATTCAAAATATAGCAAAGAATGGCGACAATATTGTTGCTTCAGCACATCTTTACGGAGGAACATACAACCAGTTCAAAAATGTTTTTTCAGATATGGGTATTGAGGTAAGGTTTGTTGACCCTTCAGATCCACAAAATTTTGCTAATGCAACTGATGATAAAACAAGAGCCTACTATGGTGAAGTTTTACCTAATCCAAGTTTTGAAGTATTTCCAATATCTGAAGTAGCGGAAATAGGAAGACCTTTAGGCATTCCATTGATAGTTGATAATACAGCGGCTCCAGTTATTTGTAAGCCATTTGATCATGGCGCAGCGGTTGTAATTCATTCAACAACAAAATTTATAGGTGGTCATGGAACATCAATCGGAGGAATTATTGTTGATAGCGGTAATTTTGATTGGGAAGCTTTCCCTGAAAGACAGCCAGCACTCAATAATCCAGATCCGTCTTATGGTGGTGCAATTTGGACAGAAGCAGTAAAGCCTTTAGGTCCAATTGCTTACATACTCAAAGCTAGAACAACCATTTTAAGAGATATGGGTGCGGCCATGAGTCCATTTAATGCATTTATGTTCATTCAAGGCTTAGAGACATTAGCTCTTAGAATGAGAGAGCATTCAAGCAATGCTGAAAAAGTAGCAGAATATCTTTCAAATCATGATTCTGTAGAAAGAGTTAGCTATCCATCTCATATGGAAGGTTATGCAAAAGAAAGAGCAGACAAATACTTATCCAAAGGTAATGGAGGTCTCATGGGTTTTGAAATTAAAGGTGGAATTGAGGCAGGTAAGAAATTTATTAATGCTTTAGAGATGGTTTATCACGTTGCAAATATTGGTGACTCTAGAAGTCTAGCAATCCATCCAGGCAGCACAACTCACAGCCAGCTTAATGAGGAAGAGTTGTTAGCTGCTGGAATCACTCCAGGATATGTAAGGCTTTCTATCGGGTTAGAGCATGTTGACGATATAATTGCTGACTTTGAACAAGCTTTAGCAAAGATATAGAATAATTTTGAGCCAAGAATTAGTTACTTACATAGTTCTTGGCTCAAAAATTAGGCTCAAAAGTATAAAGTTACCTCCAAATAATAAATACGAAGAGTATCTGCATCTCAATTTTGAAACAAAAAATGATATCGAGAAAAATCTTGACGATTTAATTGCATTTTCTAAGGGTGAATTAATCGTATTACTTCCACCATCTTCTTTTCCAAATACTCAAGCCAAAGAGGCACTAAAAAAAATAGCTTTAATAGGCTTATCATCATGGGGATGGTTTGAATTTAATTTAAAGAAAAAAAATTTTTTACAAAACGTAAAAAAGATTAATACCTTGATCAGAAGTATTCCAGATTTGGAACAAGGAATTTATTTTTCCAAGAGTTTATATTTTTCTGTTGGAGGAATTGGATCTTTAAATACAGCTCCATTCTCTGAAATTGCAAAAAGACTTTATTCAAGAATTGATCCACAAAAACCTCTTTCACCACTTATAATAAGAACAAAAAATCTCACACTAGATTTCTATAATGCATCCAAAAGTTAAAGCAACAAACCTAAGTTATAAAATTAATGAAAAGAAATTATTTCAAAATATTTCCTTTGAGCTTATGGCAGGAAAAGCTATTCATATCCAGGGAGATAATGGTTCTGGTAAGACAACTCTTTTAAAAATTATATGCGGCTTAACAAATCAAGTTAAGGGTGAAATAGAAAAAAAACTTGATAAACAAATATGTTTTTTAGGGCATAAAAATGCCTTAAAACAGTATCTTACAGTAGAGGAAAACTTATCGCTTCTTAATATAATTAATCACCCAGACCTCAAACAGCACCTTATTGAATTTAAACTGGATAAAAGTCTTGATATAAACCTATCAAGCCTGTCTTTTGGTCAGCAAAAAAAGATTGCTCTATTAAGAGTCTTTTTAAATAATTCTGATCTAATTATTCTAGATGAGCCATGTGTAGGCTTAGATAATCAATCTCAAAATTACTTATGTAGATTCTTAAATAAAGAGTTAAAGCTTGAAAAGTCAATTTTGTTTTCTTCGCATATTTCGTTAGACATCAATTCAGAAAAATTAAATTTAAGTAACCAAGTATGAATATAATAAAATTTGAATTACTTAAACTTAGAAGTAAATCTAGAGGATGGCTTGGACCTATTTTGGTATTTATTTTAATAATGGTTGCCTTCCCTTTGACTGTGGAAATATCTAACAAAGATTTAGGTAAGTCATTTTTTGCAGTTTTATGGATAGCGATACTTCTTGTAATGATGTTGGCAACTGAAGATATTTTTTTAGAAGACTTTAATGATGGTTCTTTGGAGCAGTTTGCAATTTCAAATATTAGTTTGCCTTATATTATTGCTGTGAAAATTTTTATTTATTGGTTATTAATAGGGGTGCCTATATCTATTATTGGATCTTT
>Ga0209632_10002261_pt1 | contig 18548 bp, 19 predicted proteins | sample COG_10_FD_184754 | JGI IMG/M metagenome (GOLD analysis project Ga0209632, IMG submission 184754) | Pelagic Microbial community sample from North Sea - COGITO 998_met_10 (SPAdes) (version 2) | ecosystem: Environmental > Aquatic > Marine > Neritic zone/Coastal water | place: Helgoland, sampling... | reverse complement strand
CACTCCCTTACCTTCCTGTATCTCATCGCGCGCCTTACTCAAGGCATAGCGAATAGCTGCATTGCCCGTCGCAGCCTCGGTAACCTCTATACACTTTAGAACTGGGATGCCCGACTTGTACAACATCGCAAATAAATTGGCGAATCGCGATAATAAGATTTTCTGTAATACCGGTCCAATCTGCCATACTCGCAGCTTGAACGCATCGACTTGATATCGAGCCTCATCGTTCACGCTGACTAGTAATTTAATAGTCGCCGCTACGGCCAATGGCACGAATAAAAATAGATACCAGAACTTAACGAAGAAATTCGAGGTAGTTATCAGAAGTTTCGTATGCACTGGCAATTCCTGGCCTATTCCCTCGATAAAACTTACCAGTTGGGGAACCAGATAGATCATGAGGAAAGCCACTACTCCCATCACAACTGCTGTTACGAATGCTGGAAATATGAGCAATTTCTTAGTCGTGTTGATCAATTCATCGTGCCATTTTATCATCTCGTTCAGCGAAAGAAATACATCGGGCAGTTGCCCGCTCTCTTCGCCAGCGGCAATCAAGTTAACAAACATATCATCGAAAACTTTGGAGTGCTCCGCCAGAGCCTGTGATAGCTTCATACCCCCTTCGATGTCATCAATTACCTGCCCGATGATACGCCGAAAACTTGCCTGATCAACGCTATCACGCAAGTCCACCAACCCATCGATTATCGATACGCCAGAACGGGTCAATTGCTCCATGTGAAAGCAAAAATTGATTAGATCAATTCGTCGAATCACCCCTTCACCGAATAGGCCTCTCTTTTCTTCGACAAATTTACACTTGATCAGATCCAGCCCCATTCGACTGAGTTGATTTTCGAGATCATTCTCGTTCGCGGCATCTAATGAGCCAAACTGATTGCGACCCTTGCTATCGATCGCTTTGTAACTAAAGAGTGACATAGGGCCATTAATCTCCTAGTCTATCGCTGAGATCTACAATTCGAGTAATTTCATCCAGGCTAGTAGTGCCATCGATAACGCGTCGACAGGCATCGTCAGCAAGTGTCTTGAAGCCTTCCTCTGCCGCTGCATGTTTGAGAGTATGAGCGGACGCATTCTCCGAGATAAGCTTTCGGAGAATATTACTGGTCTGCAAAATTTCAAGTATCGACGTACGTCCTTTGTATCCAAACCCATTACACTTACTACATCCAGCGGCCTGATATATCTGCACTTGGGTATCATTTGCATCGAGATTGAGCAGAGTACGCTCCAAATCACCAATTTTTTGCAGCTTCTTACATTCAGAGCATAACCTGCGCACTAGCCGCTGACCGATAATACCGATCAGATTCGCTGAGAGAAGGTCCGGCAGCACGTCGAGGTCAGTCAGTCGCGGTATTGAGCCGACCGCGGAATTAGTATGCAACGTTGAAAATACTTGGTGGCCTGTCATTGCCGCACGAAATGCCATTTCTGCTGTTACATCGTCGCGAATCTCGCCCACGAGAATTATGTCTGGGTCCTGCCGCATCATCGAGCGAATGCCTTCCGCGAAATCCATCTTGGCCGCTGCATTGATCGAGGATTGACGAATCATGGGCATCGGATATTCAACTGGGTCCTCTATTGTCATTATGTTGATGGATTCTGTGTTGATGTGATTCAACACAGAATAGAGCGTGGTGGTTTTACCGCTACCCGTAGGGCCCGTCACGAGAATCACGCCCTCCGGCTTGGCCAGCATCATCTTGATTGCATCTATATTTTCTTCGCTCAAGCCCAGCGATTCCAGAGGGACGATGCCCTTGAGCCTGTCGAGGATTCTCAGCACTATGTTTTCACCGTGTATAGTGGGCTGCGCGGCAACTCGAAAGTCGATCTGTCTACCGATTAAAGTAAGAGAAATTCGCCCATCTTGTGGCGCTCTCGACTCGGCTATATTCATGCCACTGATTACCTTTAACCGCACGACCATCGCCGCCCAATAGCTCTTATGCAGACTTCTAATCTGACGCAGCACACCGTCGACACGGTAACGAATTCTTATGAAGGCTTCTTCTGGCTCGAAGTGAATATCCGAGGCACCCTGTTGTACTGCATCTGACAGCAATGCGTTGATAAGGCGCACCATGGGATGTCGGTATTGGTCACCTTCAGTCTGCTGATTTTCTAGATCTTCCTCTCCAGTTTCTATTTCTTCCAAAATCCCGTCGATGGACAGGTTGAAACCATAGATTTCTTCGATGGTGCCGGCTATGTCGGCCTCGTTACCCAGCGAAGGTTGAATCTGCAGTGCGCCATCATGCAGGGCGCGAATTTGATCGAGCGCAACAATATTGTAGGTGTCCGGCATAGCTACCCTGAGCTCATGCAAAGCCGAATTATAGGAAAGTGGCAGTACCTTATAGCGACGCGCGAGTTCTTGCGGAACCATTTTTATCGCTTCGGCATCGATTACCGAACCGGTAACATCGACAGTAGGGTAGCCGGTGTTCTCACTCAAGGCATCTCGAATAATAGAATCTGTTACGAAGCCTAGCTGGCTGAGCACGGCGCCTAAGCGCTTACCAAGATTCTCTTGCTCTAAGAGGGCAATCGTCAACTGATCCCGGGTAATAATGCCCTTATCGACCAAGGCATCACCGAGTTGCTTCTTAGCAGCAGGTTTAGGTTTCTCACTCATCATTGCTAGTTCCTGCCATGTTTGTGAGGCGGCTTCTAAGCGCAGTTAGATTGAATCCCGCTGGATGATTCGCTGAATAATCTAATGCTTCTCGATAATAGTTCTGTGCCGGCTTAGTTTGATTCAGATGCTCTAGGCTCACTGCCAGATTAAACGCGTAATCAGGATTGACCAAGCCATTTAGAATCGCGTCGGACTTAGCCAGCTGCAATGCTCTGAAATAGGCTTGCTGAGCTTCGGACCAGCGTTGGTTCGATGCTAAAAAATTTCCATAAGCATAGGAAAGTGCGGCAACATCTGGATGATCATTGAGCAGACGCTTAAGTTCAGCCTCTTGTACGGAGGGGCTGCCCGCCGGTAATAGCTCCATTAATCCTGCACGCGCAATTGGGTCGCTAGGATTGCGCGCTAATAATCTAGAATAGAGATCCAGAGCTTCTGTTGTGTTTCCATTTCGCGCCGTAATAGTAGCCAGACCTAACAAGGCGTCGTGCTGCCTAGGTTCGGCAGCTAGTGTCTGACGATACAAGGCTTCCGCCTGATCGACAGAGCCTTGCTGATAGGCGACATAGGCTCTAGCCACGTTCGGATCGACTATTACAACAGACTCCTGCTTGGTGAAGCTTATTAAACTTGTAGGCTCCACCAATGCCGTCGATTGAACTGCTATGCCTGCAGCAGGCTGAACTGTAACCTCAGATTCAATGGTAACTGCTGAAGCATCAGCTACTGTTGTCACGACTGTTTCAGGCTGAGGCGTCTCTTCTGCTATTGTATCGGGTTGTAAGCTTTCCACACTTCGGCTCGTCTCAGGCACAGCTACGATTTCAAGCACTGGGGGTGAGATGAGAGTATCTACTAGGGACGGTGCCGCAGCAACATTGCTAGTATCCGCACCTGCTGGGATAAATAATTGCCCTAGCGTACTATCTCCAACATTACTCGCTGCCGTCTCTTCAGCTTGAGCTACAGTAACAATGTTAATGGACATTTGATCCCCCTGCGTTTCTGAGGAGACTCCACTACCCACAAAGTCTGTCGTCGCGTAGCTTTCGACAGGGATATTGAACGTTGACTCACTATTTATAGACATATAAAAATAGGCGCCAAACGCTACAAGGAAGAGGGCCAATGCACCGCCCGCTACGGCTTTACTATTGAGATTTTTTAGTAGCGGAGACTTTTTTGCTGCGAAAACACCGCGTGCTGCTTTTCGCACTGGCTCGTCTGTATCTCTGGCTTTCCCCGCTACCTTGCTGATCTCGCGAGAGCCCTGCTTCGTCCCAGAATTTTTTGTATCCGATGCTACCGCTATTGCTGTATCTGGCGCAGCCTCATCGTCTTCAAATGCAATTACAGTCTCAAGATTGGGTGCAGAATGCTTAGAAGGTTCTTCCATAGCTTCCAAGCTGAGCCCTATTTCAGAGGCGGGAAATTCTTCCGAGGGTTTTTCGACCACTATACTCCCCTGCTGTTTTTCAGCAGCGGCAGCAGGAACTATCACTTCAAATTTATTCTCTTGCGCTGCCGTCTTCTTCGCTTCCTCGGCTTTGCGCAGCGCGTCCATCAATAAACTCATGGGGTGGTCTCAGTCTTCGTAGTTAATTCGTGGTGACGTCGTCTTTAGAATGTTAGCTGAGCATTCCGGCCGGTATTAGAATTTGAATCCGTTGGTAAATAGCCTCTAAAATCCTCAAAATCACCGTCTATACTAGGCTGCTTAATAACAACCGGGCGAATGAAAATAATTAGCTCAGTCTTCATCAAATTCTCATCTTTCTGGCTAAAGATATTGCCTATTATTGGAAGACGGTTCAGCCTGGGCAAACCTGAATTGCTATTCTCGACCGTGTCTTGCATCAAACCGCCTAGAATTGCTATCTGCCCGCTTTCAACTTTGAGAATGGATTCAATCTCACGTATTTGAATCTCCGGTATCTGGTTAATGACGTTCTCCTGAGCCAAGGCTGGGTTCGGGTCATTAACGTAACGAATTATGCGGGATATAGTCGGTCGTACGTTCAACGTGACTTGATCGTTCTCACTTATCTGCGGAGTCACCGCCATCGTAAGGCCGATGGGAACACTATGGACTTCACTAGTGAAGACGGCAGGAGTTCCAGGACCGGCCGCACTCGACGCTATGCCAGGCTCGACCGAGATCGTAAAATAAATTTTGCTATCAACAACTCTGAGCATTGCCGTTTGATTATTCAGAGCCATAATCTTCGGGCTAGACAATACTTGCGTGTCACCGAATTGAGATAACAGTTTAACCGTTGACGTGATCGCATCAGGCCCTGCCGACTTGTCTATGGTTAAGACATTTGTTGGCTCAGAAACCAAGTTTAAACCCAGCAAATCTTGGGTAAAGCTTACCTGCCCGTTATCTCTCGCGAGTAAGGACCAATCAACTCCAGACTGGAATCGATCATTCAGATTCACTTCAACGACGGTCGCCTCAATCAGGACCTGATAAAGAGCTCGAGTGCGAACCGCCTCAATAAAAGCAAAGACGTCTTCGTGCTGGCGGCTCGTTGCACGAACAGTGACCATCCCGCTCTCTGGACTCATTATAATAGAGCCGAGACCATCACCTTCCTCACTATCGCTGAGTATGGTCAATAAATTAGATTCCAGCATCTGCCAAAAGTCATTATTCGAAACCTGACTTAGCGACGAAGTGGAAGTATTGGTAGCATCGCCTCCTACACCGGAGGCTACCAAAACCGCAGACTCCGCATTCCTAGCAACGTTGACATAATCGATGCGGTAGTTACGCAACTCTGGCAAGTCAACTTTTACCGTCAGATAGTCTTCACGCTCGAAATCCCAAACTATTGATACCTGCCTAGAGAGCCGATCAAGAATTTGTGGCAAAGTCTGGTCGATCGCGTTCAGGCTAACAGAGCCAGTTACTGAGGAGTGCACATCGATATTGATGTCCGCGTCTCTAGCCATGGCGAATAAAAGTTGCTTAACCTCGACATCTTGCACAACCACCGAATAGAGCTCCAAAGGAACTTCCAATTGCGGGGCAGTTACTGCGGGCAATGGCCTGACGATATCTGGAATATCCGATTCAGGGGTCACTTCAGGCGCGACGAGGTGCCTGCCATCAGCGGGTCGATCCACAATGGAGTCCACGAGGTCAACTTGCATTGAGCCACAGGCCGGAAGCAACACTAAAACAAAGGCTATGCTCAAAAATTTTCGATCAGGGCTCAACATACAGATCACTCCAGGATCAGGGCAGCAAGGCTATTGATTGTGTCTGTGTTGCACTCAACACGGCTCATATTCTGCACAAAAGGTTTGTATTCATAGATCGTAGAGGGGAGCCCCTCGATAAAATTTTGGGCAAGGCTTAGACCGTCGAAATGCCCATACTTGATAGACCAATAACTGCGCTTGCTGGACATACAGACATAACTATCAGACATCAAATCATGCTCATCGAGCACTTCTAGGAATGATTCTGCAAATTCTAGGTCTCTAGCTCCCCCAGAAAGGAACTGCACGGTATACCCGCTACCTTCTGAATTCCTCAGCCAGCCACTAGAAGCAAGTACGCGATTCTGCAAATTGCCTCTTGTTGCCGATCTACCGAAGCTCATTTCTGCGGAAGTAAGTTGCTGCGCTGCTGGCCTGGCCACTATGTTATTAACCCAACTAGGCTGAACAAACCCTTCTAACAGGCTAGGCTCATGCTCAATGGGCGCGACTCCCTCGGGAGCGACCACAATTCGGCCTCTGCCAGTCCGCTCGGCGCTAACTGCTAACTGCGCTGCGGCATTGGCTGTATTTGCTGCTACGCTTAGATTAGCCTCATCAACAAGGTGCACAGCAAAGGGCTGGGGCTTCTGAGCTTGTGGTTGCTGCTCAAGAACCTTGCCGCCAAACTGATCAGTCACTTGCGACTGCGTTGCTATACTATCCGCGCGCGGCCAGACAACCACTGCAACTATTAACATAGCGGCCAACATACCCGCACTAACTACACGCACTGGTGAAAAAAGAGTACGCAGCGCAGCAGATAGGTAGTCGCTATCACAGATGGCCGCCCATACATGATGCGCAGTAATAAGCGCAGATGTGCCCCCGTTTACTTCATTGCCGTCTAACACATCCTCGGCAAATGCAGCCAACAATGCCTTATCTACAAGTATATTAATACGTCGAGTGAGACCTCCCGAAGCCTGTGAAACTAGCCACTCGGCTCTTCTAGTCAGCAACTGTGGACAGGGGCAACCTGCAGCACCGAGACGAAAACGTACATACTCCGACAGTTCTCTCTTAGTCAGCGGATTCAGGTGAAAACTATGAGTGATACGCTCACGAAGCTGCCGAATATTCTTCGAACTTAGATTCTTATCCAGCTCAGGTTGACCAAAAAGAATAATCTGCATCAGCTTGTCGACTTGTGTTTCGAGATTACTGAACAGTCGAATCTCTTCCAGGGTTTCTACTGACATACCCTGAGCTTCTTCGATGATAACCAGGACTCGTCTATTTTCTGTGTGTTGCTTAATAAGGTAATTTTGTAACTGCTGCATAACCAGCAACTTCGAAGTATCGCCCCTCACTGGCAGCTTTAATTCAAATGCAATAGCATACAGAATTTCATCTGGACTAAGCCTCGGGTTAGCAAGGTAGACAATTTCGGTGGTTTCCGGCAAACGTTCTTCCAACATACGGCAGAGCATCGTTTTGCCGCTGCCAACCTCGCCTACTACCTTCAAAATTCCTTCGCCGCCCTCGATTGCAAATAGCATCGCATCGAGCACCACACCCCTACCCTGATTGCCTCCGGAAAAAAACAACGAGGTATCGGGAGTAATACGAAAGGGATGTCGTTCGAGAGAAAAATAGTCCAAGTACATTTTTGCGTGGCTCCTGCCAGATACAGACTCTAGGCTCAGACGCATTTCGTGCGCCCAACACCAAGGCCTGATAAAAAACCAGTTCTAGTCAGTAGTATCGGGCAGGTGCAGGAGAAATTGATCAAAATTGCTGTATTTGGCAGACTTTAACCAGACGGGAGCGTAATTGAGGCATATTACGGGAGAATCGGGAATTTCAGGGGCTTATTTCTACCCCTAACTCGAAATCTGGGAGAATTTGCGACTCATTTTGGGCATCCTCAATCCAAACAGATAAAGCGGTATTTTGTAGCATTGTTTTCACGTATTCCTGACTGAATTTGGAAAGCTCGATACCATAAGTAGTGAAGCGCATCACGATAGGCGCGAACAGACAATCGGCCAAAGAAAACTCACCAAAGAGGTAGTCGCCGCGCCCAAAGAACTGAGCCCTAGCGTCGCTAAACAGCTGATCCACCCGCCTACATTCTGCTTCGGCTGCAGCCGTGATCTCTAATCTCTTCCGAGCTCTGCAGTTCATAGGCATCTCGCGCCGTATAGCCATGAAGCCAGAATGCATCTCGCTACAATAAGAGCGGCATAGGGCGCGCTCCTGAATTTTTGAGGGCAAAGCGGAGCCTTGTAGATATCTTTCTGACACGTACTCACAAATAGCCAACGAATCCCAGATTGTGCTTTCACCGTCCTTCAGCACAGGCACGCGGAGCGTTGGTGAATACTGCGCAAGCTTCTGCTGGTACCCATCAGTGAAGAGTGCAATATTAATTTCCTCGAAGGTGACACCAAAGTGCCTCAACAAAAGCCAGGGACGCAGCGACCATGATGAATAGTTCTTGTTGCCAATAACTAGCTGCATAGTCGACTCCCTCTTCCCTACTACCCTAAAACTTCATTTATCCTAAGTCCTGTATAACACACCCTGCTCCACTCCAAAAAATCCAAAACTACTTCAAAGCAATAGCAAAAGAAAATAAATATAAATAGAGTTCAGGTATCCTATTGAGCAGCGATAACTGTATTTGACTAACGAGCAAAAAATTTACATATCATTGACTTTGATTGATATTTTCCTTTTCTCGGCCTCTGCTTCAGCAAATAAGGCGAAATTTTAAAATTGGTACAGCTTCTACTCAGGAAATTTCTGTCTCACTAGTTTGGTTCTGCAGAAATTGACCAACCTAATTAAACTTCCTGTGGTTAGGCCTACTCCTGTCAGTACTAGCATGCAGGCGAATAGCATGGAAAATGTAACTTCTTCTGCTAGAAAAAGATTCGCCCAAAACAAGCTGAATAAGGGAATCATGAATGTATTGGTAACCGCGAGATTCGATCCTATTCGCGAGATGAGTCTATAGAACAAAACGAAAGCAAAGCCTGTACAAATTATCCCTAGACAGAGGACACTCAACCAGATCGAACCGGTTGGCATGCTCTCGGGCATTTTCCAAAGAGCAAGAGGCAATAGAGTTAGCGAGGAAAAAATCAGACTACCTGTCGTAATTGCAACGCCACTTACTGTAGGAAGGTACTGAGCCATCAGGTTTATTGCTAAGCCATAGAATATCGACCCTACTATGCCTGCTGCTATCGCCAACAGGCTTGCGTTTGAGGATACCGGTCCTGAGTAAACTACCATTAATAACACTACTCCAGAAAAACCGATGAACATACCAACTATTGCTACTAGTGAGAGTCGCTGCTGCCAGAAAGTAAACGCGATAATGGCAGTAAAGAAAGGAACGGTGGAATTGATAATCGAAGTAAATCCCGCCCCTATGCTCAAAGTAGCATAAGCCAGCAAGCAAAATGGCACTGTCATATTGCACAGACTAAGAAGGAAAATAGGACGCCAATTCGACAAGATTTCGTGCGACTTACCCAGCACGATACAAACGGGCAATAGCACCAACAAAGCTGAAGCCACACGCATTTCAATGAGAAAGAAAGGGCCAAACACAGGCGAGCTAATTCGTAGGAACAAAAAAGAGGCTCCCCAAATAGCAGAAAGCAATATAAGCATTAGATAGTCTTCTAAAGCGGGTTCACTGAGCTGCATTATCGGGAAACCTATTCTGCGTAACCGCAGTGGGAGTTGTGCGCGAGATAGGAATAGGCCGTCAAGTGAATTTACCGGACAGCCCGCTAGACTAACTAAGCCGAGTAGACCGCTTGTGCCGCAGCCACTGCCTTACTAACCTCTACTTGTATGCCTTGGGTAGCGAGTACGTTGCCTAGTGCGGAAATACAAAACAATACATTGCTTTTGTTACTAGCAAAACCCATCAAACCAATGCGCCACACCGACCCTGCAAGCGTGCCAAGGCCAGAGCCAATTTCAAGATTGTAGTCGTTTAATAAGGCGGCGCGAACAGCCGCATCATCCACTGAAGTTGGGAATGAAACTACATTTAGCTGAGGAAGACGGAACTCCTTATCCACCACAAATTTGAGACCCAACGATTCTAGACCTACAACCAAGGCGGCGTGATTCAGATCATGTCGATCCCAGGCGTTCTGCAAACCTTCTTCGTGAAGAATCAATAAGGATTCGTGCAGGGCATAAAGAGAATTCACCGGTGCCGTGTGGTGGTAGGAGCGCTTCGCATCGTTACCCCAGTAGCCCATGACCAAATTTAGATCGAGAAACCAACTCTGGACCTTCGATTTGCGCTCACGTATTGACCGAGCCGCACGCTCAGAAAAAGATACCGGAGACAATCCCGGAACACAGGATAGACACTTCTGCGTCCCTGAGTAGATCGCGTCGATACCCCATTCATCAACAAGCAGCTCAATGCCACCTAATGATGTCACGGCATCGACGATAGACAGACAATCGTACTTCGCAGCCAGACCGCAAAGCGCCTCTACATCAGAGCGAGTTCCTGTTGAGGTTTCGGCATGCACAAAAGCTATGGCCTTGGCATCCGGGTTATCAGTCAAAGCTTGTTCGGCCTTGTCGATATCAATGGTGCTGCTCCAAGGGTCTTCCACCATGATCGCCTCGGCACCACAACGCTGTACATTTTCTTTCATGCGCCCGCCGAAAACGCCGTTCTGACAGATAATAACCTTATCACCGCGCTCAATCAGGTTTACAAATACTGTTTCCATACCCGCAGAGCCAGGGGCAGATACCGGCATTGTAAGTTCGTTTTCTGTTTTAAAGGCGTATTGCAGGAGTTGCTTGATCTCATCCATCATCTGGATAAAGGCAGGATCAAGATGCCCTATCGTAGGGCGTGACAAAGCCTCAAGAATCCGTGGATTAACATCGGAAGGACCGGGTCCCATGAGTGTTCGAACGGGCGGATGAAATGATTTCATTGCGTGCTAACCTCTGAGTGCTCTTGTAAAAGTGGTTCTGTATCGCGTCTGGGGAAAAACAGAACCCATAAAAAAGCCGAGTATAACCCGGCTTTTCTGTAGACTATTGAAAAATAACGAGTTAATCGTCAGTAGATTCCACCACTGAATCATCAGCTTCGGCATTTGGCCGACCTACCAATTCGACATAAGCCATAGTCGCTTTGTCACCGGCGCGATCGCCACACTTGAGAATGCGGATATAACCGCCGGGACGGTCTGTGTAACGCGGACCTAGTTCGGTAAACAGTTTACCCACCGCAGCTTTGCTACGAGTACGACTGAATGCCAAGCGCCGGTTTGCCACACTGTCCTTCTTTGCCAAAGTAATCAGCGGCTCAGCAACGGACCTAAGCTCCTTGGCTTTGATTAGTGTGGTTTTGATGATTTCATGCTCAACTAATGAAATAGCCATATTTCTAAACATGGCTTGTCGGTGCGAACTATTTCTATTTAGCTGGCGACCACTTTGTCTATGACGCATAACTCGTTACCTTATCTAAGGACTGAACTTGTTCTAAGCTGCCCGATCGTCTGATTTAAGACTGGACGGAGGCCAATTTTCTAGACGCAGACCGAGTGATAGTCCACGCGTAGCCAACACGTCTTTAATCTCTGTTAAAGACTTCTTACCTAAGTTAGGCGTCTTCAACAGTTCAACTTCTGTGCGCTGAATAAGATCACCAATGTAATAAATATCTTCAGCCTTGAGGCAATTCGCAGAACGTACTGTCAATTCAAGGTCATCGACCGGGCGAAGCAGAATCGGATCAATTTCATCTTCATGCTCTTCCGGCTCTGCAACGATTTCACTTTGCAGATCAACGAATACCGCTAACTGATGCTGCAAGATTGTAGCTGCACGGCGAATAGCTTCTTCTGGGTCAATAGTGCCGTTAGTTTCAACATCGATAACCAACTTGTCGAGGTCAGTGCGTTGCTCAACACGAGCACTTTCAACCGCGTAAGATACTCGAATAACTGGCGTGTAGGAAGCGTCGAGGAGAAGCCTTCCAACACTACGAGTCTCATCTTCTTCAGAAGCTCGACTATCTGCTGGAGAATATCCTCTGCCCTTACGAACAGTTAGGCGCATGTTCAGCTCGCCATTCGCATTTAGGTTTGCGATAACATGATCTGGATTCATGATCTCAACATCGTGGTCTACAGTAATATCACTTGCAGTTACGATGCCAGATCCTTTCTTGTTTAGAGTAAGAACCGCTTCATCTTTATTATTTAGGACTATGGCGAGGCCTTTAAGGTTAAGAAGGATTTCTATTACATCCTCCCGCACGCCTTCTATAGTGCTGTACTCATGAACAACACCATCTATTTCGACTTCTTCAACTGCAGCGCCTGGCATAGAAGAAAGTAAGATTCTTCGTAGTGCATTACCCAATGTATGGCCAAAGCCGCGCTCTAGCGGCTCTAATACAACCTTCGAGTGACAGGAGTCGAACTCGTCGACCTGTATCACTTGCGGCGTTAAAAAATCTGATAAAGAAATTTGCATGAAACCCACCCTTTGTGTGATTGTCACTACTTAGAATATAGCTCGACGATTAGGTTTTCGTTGATCTCTGAAGGCAGATCTTCACGCTCAGGCTTGCGCGTGAACTGACCTTCTAACTTGCTTTGATCTACTGTTATCCAATCGATCGGATTTCGCTGCGAAGCCAATTCCAATGCTGATTTAATTCGTAGCTGTTCTTTCGCTTTCTGACGAATAGCAACAGAGTCACCTTCAGAAACGCGGTAAGAAGCAATATTTACCACTTCACCATTCACTGTGATGGATTTGTGCGCAACAAGTTGACGTGATTCGGCGCGAGTCGAACCAAAACCCATACGATAGACAACGTTGTCTAGACGGCATTCCAATAGCTGCAATAGATTTTCACCCGTCGCACCTTTGATTCGAGCCGCTTCCTTATAGTACCCCCGGAACTGCTTCTCCAGAACACCATAAGTTCTTCTAACTTTTTGCTTCTCTCGAAGTTGCACACCGTAATCAGAGAGGCGACCACGACGGGCGCCATGCTGGCCAGGAATCGTATCGGCCTTGCACTTACTATCTAGTGGGCGAACGCCGCTCTTCAAGAACAGATCTGTTCCTTCACGACGGGACAACTTACATTTTGGGCCTAAATAACGGGCCATAGTCTATCTCCTGTGCTCTTTGACGATCAGAAGAGCTTCTGCTTACTTATCGTTTAAACGCGACGCTTCTTAGGGGGTCTACAGCCATTGTGTGGAATAGGCGTGACGTCAGTAATATTTCCAACTCGAAGACCGCAATTATTCAAGGCTCTTACAGCCGATTCGCGACCAGGACCAGGACCGTTAACCTTCACGTCCAGAGTCTGCAATCCATAGAGTTCGATCGCCGCTTTTCCTGCCTTCTCTGCCGCAACCTGAGCCGCGAAAGGCGTGCTCTTTCTGGAACCACGGAAACCGGAACCGCCGGCAGTCGCCCAGGCCAAAGCATTACCCTGACGATCCGTAATAGTAATGATCGTGTTATTAAAGGATGCATGGATAAAAGCAAGGCCATCAATAACAGCGTTGCGGGTTTTTTTCTTAGTCGACTTTTCTGCTGGCTTAGCCATAAATTATTCCATCTAACTCTAAATATCGATTCGGGGTCAGAGTAAAAATTCTGAATCTCTTTCACAATTTTCACTGAACTGTGAAAGAATTTTTACTCTGACCCCAATTAGTATCACTTACGAATTGGTTTGCGAGGACCTTTCCTTGTTCTAGCATTTGTTTTCGTGCGCTGACCCCGAACTGGCAGAGAACGACGATGACGAATACCACGGTTGCAACCTAAATCCATAAGACGCTTGATGTTCATGGATACTGCGCGTCTGAGGTCGCCCTCAGTAGTATGGTTCGCCACTTCCCCGCGAATGCTGTCCAATTGTTCAGGGCTGAGCTCACTAGTCTTTGTTGACGGCATGATTCCAGTCTTGTCACAAATCGCACTTGCGGTAGTTGGGCCAATTCCAAACACATAACGTAAAGAAATAACGATGTGCTTGTTATCAGGTATGTTGACTCCGGCAATACGTGCCATAAAAGGTGCTCCGTTCTCTACTAATCTTGCTTACGAATTCGGTCGTGCCAGGATTAACCCTGACGTTGCTTGTGTCTTGGCTCAGATTTGCAAATTACTCGCACAGAACCATTACGCTTAATTACTTTGCAGTTTCGGCAAATTTTCTTAACAGATGCTCTAACTTTCATGTTCGTTCTCCATTATTCTTTAAATAGTATCTGTGGACATAAACAACCAGAGAGTGACTAAATACCACTACGTCCGTAGTTACCTAACTTCGATTTCTTCATCAGGGAATCATACTGATGAGACATTAGGTGCGACTGCACCTGGGACCAAAAGTCCATAGTTACAACCACCGAAATCAATAGCGCCGTGCCACCGAGGTTAAAGGGCACATTGGCAAACATTTGCATAAAATTGGGTAACAAACACACCAGTGTGATGTACACAGCTCCAAACATAGTCAGCCTAGTGATTACACCGTCGATGTACTTTGCGGTTTGCTCGCCAGGTCGAATGCCAGGAATAAATGCACTAGAACGCTTCAAATTCTCGGCAACATCGCGTGGATTAAATACAAGTGCTGTATAAAAAAAGCAAAAGAATATAATCATCGCGCTAAAGATAATAATGTAAAGAGGCTGACCGGGGCCGATGAGAAAAGCTAATTCCTGCAACCACTCCGAACCCTCAGCCTGACCAAACCAGTTCGCAATACTGGCAGGGAATAACAAGATACTACTGGCGAAAATTGCTGGTATAACACCCGCCATATTAATCTTAAGAGGTAGATGGCTAGCTTGAGCTTGATACATCTTCCTCCCCTGCTGTCGCTTCGCATAGTTGACGGTGATGCGTCGCTGCGCTCTTTCTATATAGACGATACAGGCGATAACGCCAATCGCAATCAATCCCACGACTAGCAATAACACACCATTGATCTGTCCTTCGTACGCCTGTGTCAGCGATGTACCGATAGCGGCCGGAAAGCCCGCCACGATGCCTGCGAAGATCAGCATCGATATGCCATTGCCGATGCCTTTTTCTGTTATCTGCTCACCCAGCCACATCAGGAACATAGCCCCAGTCACTAGAGATACAATCGCTGTCAAGTTAAAGGCAAGACCGGGTGCGTACGCCATTGGCGATAAAAGCCCAACTGTCATACCGGTTCCCTGAACAGTCGCTAGCGCCAAAGCACCGTAACGCGTGTATTGGGAGATTTTACGGCGACCAGACTCACCTTCTTTCTTTAACTGATCTAACTGCGGGCTTACCGCAGAAAGCAACTGCATGATAATCGAAGCTGATATATAAGGCATAATGCCTAGAGCCAAGATGCTCATTCTTTCTAGAGCACCACCACCGAACATATTAATCATATCCGTGAACGTGCCTTCCTGTGCTGAGAAAAAAGACGCTAACTGCAATGGATCAATTCCAGGCACAGGGATATGTGTACCGATTCGGTAAACAAAAAGAGCAAACAGTAGAAACAATAGACGTGACTTCAGTTCGCCCAATCCGGCGCCTATGTTTTCTGGATTTATATTTGGTTTATTTGCCATTGTCTATTTTACTAGTTCGCTATTCTTATGCCGCAGTAGCGTCGTCATTTTTAGCCTTAACAGGCTTCTTCTTAGCCGACTTGGCAGGCTTGTCAGCCTTCTTCGCCAACTTCTTAACTTTTACAGGAACTTCTATATCGATGACCTTGCCGCCGGCAGCTTCGATTGCTGTTCGCGCGCCTTTAGTTGCACCAATCCCTTCCAGAGTAACGGCCTTAGTCACATCACCGGACAACATTACCTTCACTCTCTTCATCCCGGCAGTAATTAGGTTCGCCTTACGCAGCACTTCAATAGTGATAACCTCTGCATCGAGCTTGTTCAATTCTGATGTGCGAACCTCGGCTGAAACACGACCTATACGAGAGCTAAAACCGTACTTAGGTAAACGCATTTGCAAAGGCATCTGACCGCCTTCGAATCCTGGTCGAACTGTACCGCCAGTGCGAGACTTCTGACCTTTGTGACCGCTGCCAGCAGTCTTTCCCGAGCCACTACCGATACCGCGACCCACGCGTTTCTTAGCTTTATGGCTACCAGGAGCTGGGCTTAATGTATTTAATTCCATCACAATTTCCTTAGTCTACGGCGACCATGTAGCTAACTTTGTTAATCATTCCGCGTACCGACGGAGTATCTTCCACCTCGACGGATTGGTTCATGCGACGCAGGCCCAATCCTCTCAAGCAAAGCTTGTGCTTTGGAAGTGTGCCGATCGGGCTACGTACTAACGTAACTTTCACTGTCTTTTTCTTCGCCATTTTTTTAACCGCCTATCCTTAACCCGTCTAGTCTTTAACCGAGTATCTCTTCGACTGACTTACCGCGTTTTCCGGCAATGTCTTCAGGTGAGCGCATGTCTCGCAGACCGTTGAAGGTAGCTCGCACTACGTTAACCGGGTTAGTTGAGCCATAACACTTGGCTAGTACATTCTGTACACCCGCCAACTCTAGAATCGCTCGCATTGCACCACCGGCAATTACGCCAGTACCTTCTGATGCTGGCTGCATGTAGACCTTAGAAGCGCCGTGTTTGGCCTTTATTGGATATTGCAAAGTATGCCCATCCAAACTCACTGTAATCATGTTACGACGTGCCGCTTCCATAGCTTTCTGAATCGCCAAAGGAACCTCACGTGCCTTACCACGACCAAAACCGATGCGGCCATTGCCGTCACCAACTGCTGTAAGCGCTGTAAAACCAAAAATACGTCCACCTTTAACCACTTTCGCTACACGGTTAACTTGGATCAGCTTTTCCTGCATGCCTTCTTCGTTCTTATCAGGCTGGTCTCTATATGCCATAGTTGAAAACCCTTAAAATTCCAATCCGCCTTCACGAGCTGCTTCGGCAAGAGCCTTTATGCGGCCGTGATAGGCATAACCTGATCGATCAAAAGCAACTTTCTCAATGCCAGCTGCTTTAGCTCGTTCAGCGATTAATTTTCCGACCTTGCCAGCTGCATCGACATTGCCAGTCTTTCCACCACGCGCATCTTTTTCAACAGTAGATGCAGAGGCCAAAATTTGATCACCAGAAGCCGAGATTACCTGCGCATAGATATGCCTAGGCGAACGGTATACGCACAATCTATTTACGCGTAGTTCGCTAATCTTTGCTCTGGCTCTTTTTGCCCGTCTAATACGAGCTACTTTTTTAACGTTCATAGCTATCTGTCCTATTTCTTTTTCGCTTCTTTTCTAAATACACGCTCATCAGCGTAGCGAATTCCCTTACCTTTATAAGGTTCGGGCGGACGAAAATCTCTGATTTCCGCAGCGACTTGACCTACTAACTGCTTGTCAGCACCCGAGATCACAATTTCTGTTTGTGAAGGAGTTTCCGCAGATACCCCTTCAGGGAGCTGATAGTTGATCGGGTGAGAATAGCCAACAGTAATATTAAGTTTATTACCCTCAGCCTTGGCTCTATAACCAACGCCTTGTAGCTCCAATTTTTTTACAAATCCTTGGCTAACACCAACCATCATGTTATTGATTAGTGAACGAAAAGTACCAGCCATGGCATTTGCCTGGCGCGATCCATCTTTCGCGGAGATATTAAGAATTTCTCCATTGTGTGCTACCGCAACAGAATTATGCAGCGCCAAGCGCAGGTTTCCCTTGCCGCCCTTTACCAAAACCTCAGTATCACTAACATTTGTTTCTACGCCTTTCGGTATTTCTACCGGGCTATTTGCTACTCTAGACATAATATTGCTCTATTGACGATCTTAGCTCGCATTCGCGAGGTTCAAGATCGAGTATCAACACCAATTAGAAAACTGTACAAAGAACCTCGCCGCCTATTCCGGCCGCGCGTGCTTGCGTTTCAGTCATCAGGCCTTTGTTTGTAGACATTATTGAGATGCCCAACCCGGCTCTAACCTTTGGTAAATTTTCTTTACCCTTGTAGCTGCGCAAACCCGGTCGGCTTGCTCGCTTAATTTCTTCTATTACTGGCTTGCCCTGAAAATACTTCAGATCTATATTCAGGATTGGCTTGCCGCCATTTTCATCAACCTGATAGCTCGCAACATAACCTTCGTCTTGTAAAACTTGTGCTATTGCGATCTTCATTTTAGAAGAGGGCATACTAACCGTTGGCAATTTCGCCATCTGCGCATTTCTAATGCGAGTTAAAAGATCTGCTATGGGATCTGACATGCTCATAATTCTTCTCCGACTACCAGCTGGCCTTGGTTAAACCAGGCACATCACCGCGCATGGCTGCTTCGCGCAACTTATGACGGCACAAACCAAACTTACGATACACTCCATGAGGACGGCCTGTAATCTGGCATCTTCGTCGCTGACGAACTGGGCTGGCATCACGAGGTAGTTTCTGCAACTTAACCTGAGCCTCCCATTTTTCCTCATCACTAGCATTAGCATCATTAAGAACAGCTTTTATAGCAGCACGTTTGGCTGCGAATTTCTCAACTGTCTTAGTCCGCTTGTTCTCTCTAGCTATCATTGAAGTCTTAGCC
>Ga0209632_10002259_pt1 | contig 18559 bp, 24 predicted proteins | sample COG_10_FD_184754 | JGI IMG/M metagenome (GOLD analysis project Ga0209632, IMG submission 184754) | Pelagic Microbial community sample from North Sea - COGITO 998_met_10 (SPAdes) (version 2) | ecosystem: Environmental > Aquatic > Marine > Neritic zone/Coastal water | place: Helgoland, sampling... | reverse complement strand
AATAGAAAAGAAGATTTTCGATACTCTCAAAAGAGTATCTCTGAAATGTTACACAAGTGAAAAAAGCCTAGGAACTATGATAGTGTATGGAAGTTTTGACTTTAATGAAAATCATATCGTTAAAGGACTTAGGCAAATTGGTGTTAACCCGATTCAGAGATTTGTCAGCTTCGGTTATAATAATTTTAATGAAGATATTACCAGCCTAATACTTGAGAATAATGATGGAGCTATAATAGTTGATAAATCAGGTCAAATACTTGGGGCGAGAGTCTACCTTACTGTGGACAATCCGTCTCTCGATGTTCCTGAAGGCTGTGGCACAAGACATATTACCGCAGCATCCTTTTCTCAGAGAAAAGATGTTTTGTCGGTAACAACACTGTCAGAGGAAAGTCTGGCAGTAAGAAGGTGGAAGGACGGTTCTTTTATAGATCAGTTTTTCCCATCAGAAGAAAAAAGCGAAGAAGAGAAAGTGGAGTTATAAAATGGAAATTTCGAAAAAAATCCTATCAGACATTACGGTTCATATGAAGTATGCGAAGTTCTTGCCAGATAAATTAAGAAGAGAGAACTGGGAGGATATTGTTACTAGAAATAAAAAGATGCACATTAAAAAGTTTCCAGAAGAAAAAGCAAGAATAGATGATGCGTACCAGTATGTGATGGATAAAAAGGTTCTCCCATCTATGAGATCTATGCAGTTTGCAGGGAAGTCTATTGAGGTAAGCCCGAATAGAATATTCAACTGCGCATATTGTCCTGCAGACGACTATAGGGTTTTTGGAGAAATAATGTTCCTTCTTCTTGGGGGAACAGGAGTTGGTTTCTCAGTACAAAAGCACCACATAGAGAGACTGCCAGAAATAAGAAAGCCTTCCGAGAAGAGAACTCGAAGATTTTTGATAGGTGACTCCATTGAAGGGTGGTCTGATGCGGTTAAAGCTCTAATGATGTCTTATTTTAAAGGCACTTCGAAGATAAGGTTTGATTTCTCAGATATTAGAGCGAAAGGCTCAAGGCTGGTAACTTCGGGGGGGAAGGCTCCAGGTCCTCAGCCCTTGAAGGAGTGTTTGGTTAGAATGCAAGGTGTTCTTGATAATAAATCTGACGGGGAAAAGCTATCTTCCATAGAAGTTCATGATATTATTTGTTATATAGCTGACGCTGTTTTGGCTGGTGGAATCAGACGGGCTGCTCTAATCTCTTTGTTTTCTGCAGATGATGAAGAGATGCTTTCTGCTAAGTCTGGCACATGGTACGAGCTAAACCCTCAGAGGGGTCGGTCAAACAATTCTGCTGTGATTTTGAGACATAAAATTGATGAAGAATCTTTTATGGATATATGGGAGAAAGTACAGCACTCAAACTCTGGAGAGCCAGGCTTTTACTTTTCTAACGATAAAGAGTGGGGGTGTAATCCTTGCTGTGAGATTGGACTCAGACCTTATCAGTTCTGTAACTTGGTTGAGATAAATGTTTCGGATGTAGAGACTCAAGAAGAGTTGGAAAAAAGAGCCTCTGTTGCGAGCTATATAGCAACGCTTCAGGCTTCTTATACGGACTTCCACTATCTTAGACCTATCTGGAAAAGAACTACAGAGAGAGATGCTCTGATTGGGGTTTCTATGACGGGTATAGCCTCTGGAGGAGTTCTGTCCCTTGATATGAAGGCGGCAGCAAAGATTGTTAAGACTAAGAATTCCGAAACTGCTAGCAGAATTGGGATAAACAGGTCTGCTAGAACGACATGTGTTAAGCCTGCGGGGACAACATCCTTAGCTCTAGGGACATCTTCTGGGATTCATGCATGGCATAATGATTTCTACATAAGAAACCTAAGAGTCGGAAAGAATGAGTCAATATACCCATATCTTCTCGAAAAGCTTCCTGAGCTGCTCGAAGACTGCAAGTTCAGGCCTCACGATACCGCAATCCTATCAATACCTCAAAAAGCACCTAAGGGAGCTATAACGAGACATGAGACGGCAGTTGATCTTCTCGAAAGAGTAAAGAAAGTTAGTGTAGATTGGATTAAGAGCGGTCATATCTCAGGAAGCAACTCTCACAATGTATCTGCAACGATTAGTGTGAGAGAGGGAGAGTGGGAAGTCGTAGGCTCATGGATGTGGAATAATAGAGAGCACTACAACGGCCTGTCTGTTCTTCCATATAATGGAGGAACATACGTTCAGGCTCCATTTGAAGACTGCGATGAGGAGCAATATCTTAAGCTAATTCCTTTTCTTGCCAACATAAATCTTGACGAGGTAGTTGAGACGGAAGATGAGACGGATCTTTCTGGCGAAATTGCCTGTGGCGGTGGGTCTTGCGAAATATTCTAAATTCGCAGAGACATCCTTTAAAACTTCAAAAGCTCGATATAGTTCGAGCTTTTTTATTTTAAGAGAAAAGGTAATTCTCTGTTAATAATTATGTAGTTGATATGGAAATTAATGTTATATTAGACAGATGTAATGCTGAAAAAGAAATTAGAGAAGTGTTTGTTGAAATCTTTTCCGAATTACTATTGGAGATGGGAATAGACTATTATAATGATTTTGACCATACTGATGCAGGAACTTTTGTAGATAGCATGAGAGCTTTTAAAATACATGTAGAGGTGTTTCCAGATATTAATGGATACAGGGTTTATATGGAAGATGACATTATTTTAGAAATAGTTGAGTCAAGTAGAAGTATTATTTATGATGATGGATATTTTTTTTCAGTTTTTCTGGAAACTTATACCATTCTAGACGAACAAATAGACTTAGGTGAACAATGAAAAAAACTTTTGTAATCGATACTTCGGTTTTGCTTTATCATGAAGATTCGGTTCATGCCTTTCCAGGCTGTAATCTTATAATTCCAATGGTTGTCTTGGAGGAGTTGGATAAGTTTAAGATACGAAGAGATTCTGTGGGTAATGCCTCAAGATATGTCAATCGATTCTTGGACGGTCTAAGAGCAAAAGGTTCTTTTTCGACAGGGATAGAGCTGGAAAATGGGCAAAGAATATATGTCGTTCCTGATTGCGAAGTACCAGACGGTCTAGATCGTACTAAAAATGACAATATGATTTTGAGTACAGCAATACATGCGAATACCTCCTTAGAAGACTTTGGTGAGGTAATATTGCTCACAAAAGATATCTCTTTAAGGATAAAGGCCGATGCTTTTGGGGTAAATGCTGAGAATTATTTTAAAGAAAAAGCCAAGGTAAGCAGAAGAAATGCTTACACTGGAGTCTCTGTAGTACAAGGTATGGAGGATTTTGATATAGATGACTTCTACAAAGAAGGCGAAATAGATCTAGATGAAGAGTTCTATGAGAACGAGTTTGTGGTTATGAAAGGACCAAACAGGAAGAGCGCTATCGGTAGGTATGTGGAAGGTACTGTTAGAAAGCTAAGCTTTGTACCAAGCGATGGAGTTGGCGGCGTAAAACCTAGAAATAAAGAGCAGAACTTTTCTTTAGAAGTTCTTATGGATCCTTCAATTAGCATGGTAACGATAACGGGAAAGGCTGGTAGCGGAAAAACCCTAATGTCGGTAGTCGCCTCCATGACTCAACTTATGGATGGAAGTTATAAAAAGCTAATAGTGACTAGGCCAAACATCTCAATGTCAAAAGATATAGGCTTTCTACCAGGACCACAGCCTTTAACCGCAAAAATCTTAACTCCAGAAGGCTGGACGACGATGGGTGACATTAAAGCTGGAGATTTTGTAATATCAAGGGATGGTCAGCCTGCAAGGGTTTTGAAAATTTTCCCCAAAGGGAAAAAAGAGGTATATCGGGTAGAGACATCTTCAGGTCTGTCATCAGAAAGCTGCATTGATCATATATGGGCAACAAAAGATTATGAAGAAAAAAAGAGGGGTAAGGCATATTCTTTAAGATCGCTAAAAGAAATAAAAGAGACTCTGACTGTACATAAAAAAGATAAGGATGTGTTAAATCACTATCTTCCCAGAAATGAGGCCGTTATGTTTACAGAAAAAGAAATTTCTATCCCTGCGTATTCTATGGGCTATATTCTTGGAGACGGATCTATTTCAAATTCTATTTCGATTACAACTAAAGATTTAGAGGTTATTGATAGAGTAAGAAAAGAGATGAATGATATTAATTGTGATATAACGTCAAAATCAAACATTCAATATTTTATTTCTGATACAGAAAAGCTTTCCAATAAGGTTGGCAAAATAATATGTATAAAAGATATGAAATCAAAAGAAACTTTAAAATTTTCTTCTAGAAAAGCTGCCTCTAAAGCTTTGGGCATAAATGAGACTACTTTAGGATCTAGATGTAAAAATCGATCTACTATCGATGGTAAAAAATATTACTTTGAGCCCAATAAAAGTATTTTTTCAAATAAATTAAAGCAATACTTTTATAGCTATGGGTTAATGAATAAGAAAAGTTTTGAAAAGTTTATACCAGATGAATACAAGTATAACTCAATAGATGTAAGATTGAATGTGCTTAGAGGACTTATGGATTCTGACGGAACAGTTAAGAAAAACGGAGAGGCTTCGTTCACAACAACATCGAAATTTCTTGCTGAAGATTTGATTGAAATAGTGAGATCTTTAGGTGGGAGAGCAAACTTAATAAAAAGAGACAGAGTCGGAAGACGATCTAAATTTGGGTCTAGAGAGATTATATCAAAAAGAGTTTCCTATGAGTTTTCTGTTAGCTTACCTGAAAAATACAATCCTTTCTTCTTGCCCAGAAAGAAAAATATGTATAGCAAAAAATATATTCATGATGAGAGGATAAAGTCTATTGAGTCTTTGGGAGAAAAAGAGGTTCAGTGCATTATGATTGATCATCCAGAGCACTTATATGTAACTGACGATTTCTTAGTCACTCATAATACAAAAGAGGAAAAAATGGGATCATGGGTTCAGCCCATATTTGACAATATTAAAATTGCCTTTTCTAAAAACGCAGTGTCTTACATAGAAGCAATGATGGATAAAGGCGAAATAGAAATAGAATCTTTATCTTACATCAGGGGAAGGTCTCTACCTGATACGATTTTTATCGTTGACGAAGCTCAAAATATAACATATCATGAAGCGAAAGCTGTCTTGACAAGAATGGGCGAGAATTCTAAAATAATATTGCTGGGAGATATAGAGCAAATTGACGCACCACATCTGGATGCAACATCTAGTGGGCTATCATCTATAGTAGAGCTATTTAAGGAGTTTGATGAGTCGGCTCATATAACTTTATTAAAGGGTGAGAGAAGCAGGCTGGCAACTTATGCTGCCAAAATACTTTAGGAGACTGTGAAAATGACTTTATGTTATAAAATATATAAAAATAATCACAAAGAAGGGTTACTAGGAAAAAACAAGGCTATCGCTCGTCTTTTATATGATAATTTTTCATCAAATCAAGAAGAACAGTGCCGTGTAGAAGTAGAGTATGTAGATTTTAAGATAGCTCTTGATGAATCGATAAAAAAGGTTATATCAAATAAAATTGAACTTGAAATTGTCACAGAAGAAAATATGTTTGTTCAAAATGTTGTAGAACGCATAGGATATCCAAAAGGCTGTTTCTTTCCGATGAGAGACACCCTAAAAGAATCTATTAAGACCTTCAAACCTTCCTCTGTAACCTTTTCATCAGGAAAAGATATTGGTTGCGAAAGTATATTGGATTTTAAAAAGATAAATTCACTTAAAGATTTTCATGACGATATAGATAAGGCCTATATGAAGTGTTCTATGGGCGTAGAAAGCTTTGAATATGATGATGCAATATCTTTTATAGCCTCTAGAGTTATGGTAGAGTCTCACGATTTTATTTCAGGAGATTATTTTTTTGATAATTTAATGGAGAATGTTGATGTAGGTATGGCATTAACCGCCGCAGGTCTCGCCGCTTCTGTATATTCAAATTTTTTAGGTATTCTGCTGTCCAGCAATCCATTAACCTACATGTTAAAAAAAACCATGTTTTATTATACCGCAGCTCAAGCAGCTACCGCCTCGGCATGTGCTGCAAAACTATACTATGACAAGATAAATAGCGAAATACCTTTTAATAAGAAAGTTCTAGCCGAAAGCTTTTTAATTATTATGATAGGTATGGAGGGGGACTCATTACCAGAGGGCTTTGATGTTAAGATTGGGGATAAAAGTCTAAATGCTGCTGAGATGAAAGATAGAATTAAGGAATCATACGGGATAATATACGATCACATGATGCAGGATATGAGGATTAGGGAAGAAAAATATTATGGATGTTTGGTAGAATAAGCCTATTGGAGAAGTTTTGAATTCTAAAGATGTTAGTATAAAAGTTAAAGATGACACTTTCATAGTGTCTACAAAATTTAAAGTTAGGGATGAAAAGTTTGTTGTTGAGTTAGACTTTCCATCTGAAGAGTTTGATTTGCTTATTAAGAAGATGGTCAAAAAAAAGTTAAAGTTTGAATCGGATAGTAAAGGTTAAGTTTGTGAAAAAGATAGATTGTAGTAAAAATTGCAGAAAAACAGCTCAGATGCGAAGCAGCTCTAACTGCATGAAAATTGCCTTCGTCAAAGAAGGCCAGATTGTCTATTCTTGCGATACTAATATCAAATCTCCAGAAGAGATCAGCTATTATAATTGTCAATTTATAGACAATGACATTAAAACAGAGTGCAAGACCTGCTCTTTGCCATGCATAACGAAAAGGCAGAAAACAAAAAGTAGGATTTTGAGAAATATGAATATATTGAGTGGTAAAGAGAAAGATTTTCAGAAAGAGTCATCTGTTGCAACCTACGCGAGAAAGGTTGCCTCCGATGGATTAAGCGGGAAGTCTATAGACGTTGAAAAATTCAAATTAATTTATAAAATACTTTCTAAAAATAAACCTGGAGGATGATATGGGTTGCGGATGTGGGAAAAGTTCAAATGTTATAAGAAGAGATTCTGGTAAAGCAAAAAAAGCAGCGGTTAGGGATGCTGTCGCGAAAACGGCTAGAAAAAATAGACTTAAGATGATAAGAGTTAAGGCTACAAAGAGGGTTGCTCCTAAAAAGCAAAAATAAAACGTTTGATTTTTACTTTAGTGCGGCTATTATTGTTAGGCATACAAAAAACCATGGAGAATATATGCCAGTAAAAGTAAAAACAAAACTATTGTCTGATGATGCCGAGACCCCAAGGATGGCTCACTTGGGGGACTCTGGATATGACATTAAGATGATATCTGTAAAGAAGATTGTAAATGATGTAATTTTCTTCGGCACAGGCGTCTCAATACAGCCAACTCAAAATTATTATTTTGAAGTTGTGCCGAGAAGTTCAATATCAAAACTTCCTCTCAGCCTTGCAAACTCCGTAGGCATTATTGACAATCAGTATACTGGTGAGATTATAATTCCCATCCGAGTTCATCATACGGAGCAGGGAAATATTAAAAGTCCCGACACTCTTATAGTATCAGGTCTTGTGAATATTTTTGAAAGAAAACTCACGTCTATGAGGTCGGTAGCCGACGCCATCTTGAAGCACAAGCCTAAAATGTGCCAGCTTATTTTGAGAAAAAGATTGACAGCAGATTTTATTGATGATACTCTTGAAGAGACCGAGAGATCTGATGAAGGGTTCGGTTCAACAGATAAGTAATATCTTATAAAATCAAATTGTTCTTTTTGGAGTTATTATCATGCCATTGTTAATTATTGAATCACCTAATAAAATTAAGAAGCTTCAGTCGATTTTGGGAAACAAGTTTTCCGTTGTCGCAACTGTTGGGCATTTTATGAAACTATCCAAAAAGGACATGGGTTTTGATGATAATTTCGAACCGAAATATCAAATAGACCCTAAGAAGAAAGATGTTGTAAATAGAATAAAATATGAAGCTAAAAATCATAAAGATATATTTATAGCCACAGACCCTGACCGAGAAGGGGAGGCTATTGCGAAGCATATTTACGACATCATTCCGAAAAGAGGGAAGAATATAAAAAGAGTCAAATTTAATTCAATTACAAAGTCTGCGGTAAGGGATGCTATAAAGAATTGTGGAGAGATAGACATAAATCTTTGTAATGCTCAAAAGGCAAGACGCATTACCGATAGAATTGTAGGGTATAGAGTAAGCCCTGTTATGTGGAAAAAGGGTCTTGCTGGTACTTCGGCGGGAAGAGTACAGAGCGTCGCTCTTCAATATATATCGTCAAGAGAAAAAGCAGTAAGAGCCTTTAATCCAGAAGAGTATTGGTCTATCACATCAAATCTGAACAAATTTACTGTAGAGTTAAAAAAGATTGATAATAAGGATTTTACACTAAGCGGAAAGCAAGCCAAGGCAATAGCAAAAGACCTTAAAGGTAAGGATATCAGTGTGATTAGCGTTTCTAAGAAAAAGAGAAGCGTTTCTGCCAGACCGCCATTTAAAACATCTACATTACAGCAAGAGGCTTCGAGTACTCTTGGGTGGAGATCATCCAAGGCTATGGATGTCGCTCAGAGTTTGTTTGGTATGGGTATGATTACGTATCATAGAACTGACTCAGAAAGAACAGACCCTGAAAAGCTAAAATCTTTAAGGTCAAAAATAGAAAAGATGTATGGAAAGAAATATCTCAAAAACCCTGCTCCAAAATACGGATCTTCTGCTGGCGCGCAGGACGCTCACGAGGCGATACGCCCAACCTTTGAATCTCAAGTGCAACCGCTAAATCTAAATGAGAAAAAGCTCTTAGATCTAGTCTCAGGCCGTTTTAAGGCATCTCAAATGTCAGACGCGAAGTATGACTCCGTAAGGGTAGAACTTGAGGTGTCTGAAGGTGGCAAAAAATACACTTTCGTTGTTAGCGGCAGTTCTCTGGATTTTGACGGTTTCTTGAAAGTTTACGGAAACAGGAAAAGTGATAATCTTTTGCCCGCAATATCTAAAGGTCAAAAATTTAAAATTGAGAAGATAACTCCAAATCAGCACTTCACAAAGGCCCCTCCGAGATATACTGACGCCTCCTTGGTAAAAAGAATGGAAAAAGATGGCGTTGGAAGACCTTCTACCTACGCCAGTATTATAAAAACTCTTGAGGGTAGAGAGTATATTAAAAGAGTTGGAAAATCTCTTGAAGCCACAGAAATCGGTATAATTGTCCAGGAGTTCCTAGAGGGGAGGCTTCCTGATCTCGTAGATCCAGCATTTACCTCTAATATGGAAAATTCTTTGGATAAGATATCGGAAGGTTCTGCAGACTATCTAAGCATTATGAGTTCTTTTCTTAAGACTCTAAATATAGCTTTAGATGGAGCGATGACAAAAAATCTTCCCGATACTCTGATATCTGATCATAGCTGTCCTAAGTGCAACTCCAAAACTATTAAAAAAATATCTAAACACGGTCCTTTTCTGGCCTGTACATCATGGCCTCGTTGTGACGGAACATTAAAGATAGATGGTCAAGGAAGTTCAAAGGTTGAGCTAAAAACAGGTAAGGAATGCCCTAAGTGCTCAAACATACTTGTGCTTAGAAAGGGGAAGAGCGGAGAGTTTTGGGGATGCAAGTCTTTTCCAGAGTGCAAACATACAGAGGTTGTGATAACGGAAGACACAGAGATGTGTGATAAGTGCGAGAGCCCTATGGCAAAGAGGAAGGGGAAGTATGGGTTCTTCTTAGGCTGCTCAAGCTACCCTAAGTGCAAAAATATAAGGAAACTAAAGTGAAAGATCAAGAGTACGAAAACTTTATTGAGAAGTACGAAAGAGAGAGGAGGATTAGAGATTTTCTCAATAGATTGATCATTACCATCTTCTTTTTTGGATATATATATTCTGCAATTAAAATTATAGAAATAATATCTTTAAAATAAAGTATTATTTCCATATAAGTATTTTGTTATTTTAAAGGAGACTGCCATGAGACCTCAGATAGGATATTCTAACCTTTACTGGTCAAATAAAGACAAGAAGGATATGGATAAAAAGAATGCTGCTTTAAAGGAAGAAGATTCTGTTATTGAATCAGAAGACTTAATAGTTATTGCTAAAAATACTGAAAAGGTTGCGGGTGATGATGAAGATTTGCCTGTCGAAGAAGAAGAAGATAGTTTTGGTGTGGAAAGCTGCACGGATTCTGGGCTTACAGAGGATAATGCTAGCATCGAAGAAGATGTTCGAATTATGGTCGGTTTGGACGACAATATAGAAAAACCTATGGGTCAGAATAAGATTACTAAGATAACACAGAGCTTGGTATCTGAAGCCTATTCTAGATATGTATAAATGTAAGTTTTAAAGGAAGCTCCCTTAGTAGTATTATGCGCTGTAAAATGCAATTCATTATATTTTAAAGATAAAAACCTAATTGTATTCAAAGTAAAAATACAATTAGGTTTTTATCTTTCTCTTCGACTAATAATGCTGATTCTATATGAGATATTAGTAATCAGTACAGTTAAAACTTATAGCAAATTAGAAGGTTTAAATATGATAGGCGACACCCCTTTAATATGTATAGATGAAGAGTATAACATATGGGCAAAATTAGAGACTCATAATGTTACTGGATCTGTCAAAGATAGAATGGTAGACTACATCTGTGACAATGCACTAACAGAAGGTCTTATTGATCCTGGAATGACATGTCTTGTTGAGGCAACATCTGGAAATACTGGAATTGCTCTAGCAAGCTATGCAGCCTCTATGGGCTGCGATTGTAAAATAATAATGCCATGCAATATGTCAGAGCAGAGAAAAGATATGATTAGAGCTATGGGAGCTGAGATAATAGAAACAGGTCCCAATCAGTTTAAAGAGGCGATAGAAATAAAGAACAAGATGATCAGGCCTGAATTTTCAAAAAGAAAGGGAGAGTTTGGAGACATTTACTTTTCTTTTAAAAGTGGCTTTTTTTCACCTATGCAGTTTAAAAATCCTCTAAATGTAAAGTGTCACTTTACAGATACCGCACCCGAAATACACGAGCAGATAACATATCAAAATATAGGATTATGGTCGGCATTTGTTCACGGAGCTGGTACTGGCGGAACAATGATGGGCATGAAAAACTATATAGATGATAACTTCCTAGGTGTAGAATGTATTTTGACGCAACCTGCAGAGTCAAATGATAAGCACGGAATTCAAGGAATAAATGATGGCGCGGACTTTCTTTTGGATAGATCACTTGTAAATCTTTCTATTGAGATAAGCACAGAAGATGCCATTCGCAGAATGAAGAGGTACTGGCGAGAGTCTGGAATTCTTGTAGGAATAAGTAGTGGTGCAAACATATTGGCATCAGAAATATATGTTGAGAATTTTAATCCAAAGGGCGCCGTCGTAACAATGCTTTGCGATAGAGGGGAAAGATATCTTTAATTATCTTAGGGGAAGATTATGAGTATTGAAATAAGCATGTATAAGATGATTAAGAAATCTTCAAACAGGCCAATATTCTTTTTTGATATGGATCACACCATACTTGTAAGGAATTCTGACTTTAAATCGCTTGATAGCAAAATAAATGACTCAATAAGAATGTTAGAATCTTGGGATAAAAAAATGCAGGAAGAAGATCTCTCTGATTCCGACATGAATATATATTTAGACACAGAAAGCCTTGTAGAGGGATATATTGAAAATGAAGGATGCTCTTTCAAACTTCACGGATTGAGATATATGGCCAGAAGGGAGTTTTGTCATCTTATAGATAGACTTAGCGAAGTTGGTGATGTTTATATCTTGACAGCATCAGACATCTCTGGTGCTTTGAGTTATTTTGAAGATCTAAAATCTAAAGAAGCTTTCAAATCTTCATTTCTAAATATAAAGGGAGTTTTGTCTTCAATTATATCAAGGCACAAAGATAAGGAGAGATTTTCAGAAGAAGACGAATCTTTCTTGGGCGAAGGGTATGTGGGCAGGCCGTACATTCTATTCGATGACAAAAGCGCTTCGGCGGTTGCCTCAAAACATGCGCTTATGATGAATTACGAAAATTTAGATCAGTATCACGTACAAGTTCCAAAGTTTACCGAAAACATAAACGTAAATGTTGACGAGATGTATTCTTCGGCTATAAAGAGTCTAGAGGAACAAAAACAATCAATCTAGAGTTTTTGGTTGGAGAATTATTATAATAAAACTCTTAAATATAGATCATCGCCTTCTTTGTGAAGGCTGGTGTATATCAACTAATATTTATTGATTTGATAGTATCGTTTTTAAAGATTATAGTAAGTATAAAGTATAGGGAAAGATTATGTTGGGACGAAAAAGCATTAGGTATGAGAAATTATATAAGATCTTTAAGCGCAGTTATGAGATCTACGGTCCAAATGTGGATTATTTTGAATATGAGGTTGAGAAGGGCGACTCCCTGTCCTCATTAAAATCTTTTTATTTTTTGGATGGCTCTGGATTTAACATATTGGACGAAAAGGGATCGCACATTCTCAACAATACAGTCCTAACTCCAGGACAGACTTTAAAGATACCTCTTATTCAAAACAAAGAGGTTAAGACAAAGGGTGTTACAAAGACAATTCGAAGATTAAGCTACTTTGAAGAAATTGTAGCAGCAACACTTCTTGGGGAAGGTGCATCTGGAGGCACTGCAGGCATGAAAAGAATATACTCCGTTATAAGAAACAGAGCGGGGTCTGATGACGCAAAAACTATGGCTAAAGTATGTCTAAAGAAATATCAATTTTCTTTTTGGAATGATAAAACTTCCAAAATGAACACAATAAAGGGTAATTGGAAAAGTCAGCCAAACAGTTGGAATATAGCAACAAAAATAGTCAAAGACGGGCTTGTAGATACGGAGGTTGGCGACTCTACGTTTTATCTTACAGAAAGTTATTATAATTCGCTTAAGAAAGACGCAAAAGCTATTTCTGACGAAATAGCTCTGTCGAAAGAAGAGAAGAGAGCACCTATCATAACGTTTAGTGATGGGCACCTAAAGAAAATAAGACTCTGGACAAAATGTTTTGATACTATATACACAGGAACCGATCATGTTTTTGGTTTAATAAAAAAAGAAGACGATGATGGCGAGAAGTGTTACGTTGCTTCATTCTATTAGCCCTATAGTTATTAATGGCAGCTAAACGATAAGGAAGGACTATGTTAGAACGAAAAAGCATTAGGTATGATACGTTGCACGGGATCTTTAAGCGTAGTTATGAGATTGAGAAGAAAATCACTTTGTATAGCTATGTTAGTAGGGGCGATTTAGAATCTGTACTATCTTATGGGTTAGCTGGCTCAAGAGGTATTATAAATAATAAAGAACTTCTTAATCATATCTTTCCAAATACAAGAGATAGAGAGTCTTTCGTTAATCGCTTTGATAAGAATGATATAACGCTATGTGGAGCTTATACCATATAAAGACGAAGATTACATCGAAAACAAAAAAGAGATCGAACATCTTCTTGATATGAAAGAAATAATAAAACTGTCAAAAGCATCTTTTGATGACTCTTGGGCAGAGTATAAAGAAGGTTTATTTGCGGCAAACGTACCACATGGAATTGTGATTATGAAAAATGGTATAATTCCACCAAACTTAATATCTATTGCATAATCTTGAATACAAGACATAAAAACACCACACTTCTTTATTATATTGGTTGACATATTAAATATCACGAGTATAATATAGTAGTATGTTTTACTATTAACCTTGGAGTTTTTAATGGGAATTGAAGTATTCAGCGATCCAGCTGCAGAAGCTGCAGAGCAAAGAAAAAAAGAAATAACTCGCGAAAAAGCATTAGACAGAAAAATCGCATGCACTTCCGTTGCAGTAGAAATATTGAAAAGCAGGGGTGCGACTATAAATCCCGAATCAATACGAAAAACTGTTGACAGCCTGATTGATAATCTTAAAGATTAGCATTGCATCAGTTAATAATTAAAAAGATAGTGAAATCACTATCTTTTTTTGAGGTCATCAATGTCTATAAATGATAAGTATTATAATCACAGAAACATTAATTATAATGGCAACGATCTTACGGTAAGTGTCGGAACATTTACGATTGATGGAGATATAGAGGTGACGGGAGCGTACGCTGGCTCGATAGATGCTTCAAACATCTCAAGCTCCTCTGATTTTATCATAGATATAGACCACTCTTGGTCTTTTTCAAACAACGATAAGACCTTCTTTTATTTTGACAATACTTCAAAAAGAATGGCCTTTGGATATGACTTTGAAAATCTTTCCATGAGCACTTCAGATAAGACAAGCTTGCCATATGATTTCTGCTTTTTCTCTTCTGAAGACTCAGGATTTGCAGATAAATATATAGCATTATTTGAGAACTCTTCTTCTGAGATTGGGGCTTCCGTTATGAGGCTTGCTATTAACAGAGAAGATAGCTCGCTTAGCTCTACGTCCCAATTTTTGGATTTTTGCGGATTTCAAGGTTCGGGCTATCGAAGTGTTGGCTATATATCTGGAGCGAGTGGAGATGTAGGGTTGAGAATCCGCGGGGAAAACACGTTGGAACTTGTCTCGGATAATCTTAATTGCATATCAGACAATCTTAATTGCAACTCAGGAGAGTTTCTTGTAGATGTTGACGGCTCAAACATGTCTAGTCCGAACGTGGGAACTCAAATAAGATTTAGAGATACTTCTAGTGCGCACGGGTCAATACTATCCAAATTTGTATTTGATGGCTTCATCGCTAACGAGACAGACTCTTTTATTAAGTTTAGAGATCAGGATGGCACTCTTGGCTCAATAAGAGGAGCTCCGTTTGGTGCTTTCGAGTTTATAGGAAACGCTGATGGTACATCAGATGCGGCTCTTGGGGCTGGTACCGCAGCGTCACTCTCCTCCTCAGGAAGAGGTCTTTCTTTTGTATCAGGGAATCAAGATTTCGGAGAATGGTTTTATTTTAAGGATGCAGAAGAGTGGTTTGGAGAAGAGGAATCCTATAAAAGACTTAACGAGGGAATTGTTGTATATGTTAAAGGTGAAGAATTTTCAAAGCTAGAAACTGAAGGCTCTATCCCAATGATTGTAACAAGAAGCGCGGCTTTTGTGGGTAATGAGAAAGAAATCTTAAGGCCTGGAGAGATATTGTCATTGATTGGCCAAATATTCGTTCTTATAGAAGGAGGGTGCAGCTGTGGAGACTATATTATTCCAAAAGAGAACCACTGCGTGGCCGTAAGACCTGAGGATATAACTTTTTTAGAATATAAAAGAGCTTTGGGAAAGGCTTTGTATCCTAAAAAAAGTGAAGAGATGGGGCATGTGAAGTGCTTAATCGGAGTAAAGTAATTCTTTTGTAAAGCAGTCTGCAAAGCCACTACTGGCAAAGCTTCTAGGTTTGATTTCGACAGAAAAGCCTTGACCTGTAACCATTCCAGTAAGCTCTTTTACAAATCTTGCGGTAGCATTTCTTTCCGTATTATCACCTATGTCCAAATGAATTTCAATGTTGCAATCCAAATACTCCTTTATGTTTACCGCTGCCTCTATACTCTTAAAAGCCTCATCAAAAATCCTAGATCTCAATGACGGATAAACTAAGTTGTCTATTTCTTGTTTCACATAAAAGCAGTTATTACCCTTTAGTCGATTTATCACTACTACTGCGGTAACCATTACGGTATTTTCAAAATACATTTGCGAGTCGCTTCCCACACATATATAATAATCTTTCAAAAGATAATCTTTAAGCTTAAGTATCATATCCTCTTTGGTTAGGATGTTTCCATCAAAATCTCTAATTTCTTTTTCGAAAATCATAATTTTTCCCATGAAGAATAAACATAAATTCTAATAATAAAAATAATTTAGTTAGATAATAACATTATACGTAAATCGGTGTAAGAATTTATGATTAGAAAAAACGCAATATCTTCAATACTAAAGACTTCCCAGATCATAAGAGAAGCTAGTCATGAGTTAAGATATCATTATGAGAACGACATCTCTGTTGTTGATAATATTTTCAGGCCTGGATCTGAAAAATATTTTGCATTAATAAGAGAAGCGAAGATGTTTAGAAACACTTCTATAATCAAAGCTAGCGATTCTGACTTGCTAGATTCCGACATAGGTTCTTTTGCAGCTTATGATGGGTCTTTAGTTCCCTTAGATTTTCCTCAAGAGTATACTGAGAAAATCGCGGCAAAACATAAGGGTAAGGATGTAACTCTTAATAAGCCAAAAAGAGGAGGATCTAAGAAATTTTACGTATATGTTAAGTGCGGAGATAAGATAAAGAAAATTTCTTTCGGATCAAAAGATATGCCTATGAGAGTTTGCAATGATAAGGCCAGAAAGTCTTTTGTTGCTAGACACAGATGTGCAAAGAAGAAAGACAAGTGCACTGCGGGATACTGGGCTTGTGCGATGGGAAGATTTCCAAAGATGACTGGCTGTAAAAAATCATACAGATATTGGTAATATATAAATACAATTATTAACTGGAGTTATAATGAAAGAAGAACTTAAAAATTTAGCAGTAAGCTTAAAGAGAAAAGGTCACACAAAAGAATCTATTTTTGTGGCTAAGATTTTCAAGAAGGCTCAAGAAGAAGGCATTATTGAGGGGGAGTCTCAAATCAAGGCTCAGTCCGCATCTAAAGTCCTGGGTGAGGTTATGCTATTCATGCTTGATCTAGAGCTAGAAGAGGCAAGAACAGCCTTTGTAGAGGAGATTATGAGCATGTGCCAAGAGCATGACGTATCTTCAGACTTCATAGAAGACCTTTCTGCATTTTTAGAGGCGATGGTTGGAGAATAAATACTACCAACACATATAAAATTTAAACACGGAATTTATAATGATTAAAGATTTAATAATATTAGCTAACAATTTGGATAATAAAGGTTTATCTAAAGAAGCGGACTATGTTGATAGAATTATTAAGAAATGTTCTTCTGGTGCACCAACATACCACCCAGCAAGACAATTTGTACTAAAAGAGTTTAATGGGAAAAGCAGTCCGTGTAAGGATTGTCGTAACCCGATAAATATGTTTGGTTTTGATTATCAGGAAGAATATGTTATAGAAAAAGGAATAGTGTTTAATGATTACGGTTCAAAATTTTATTTTCATAATAATGGTAGCGGAAAGCCTCCTCAGCAAGAAGCAGAGCTGGAGTTCTTGTTTCCTGGAATCACAAGCTCAAAAGGAGTTATGTTGAATAAAGATAACATTTACCATTTACAATATAATCCAACACTAAAGATATTAACTGTAATATACGATGATTAAGGTTAATTCTAATATTCGCAGCAAACACTTATGAAGATTTATTATGAGATTAGAAAAAACAAACTATGGTAACAAAGACCTATCTCCTGTTATGTCGGAGGATACACTAAAGTATCATAAGGACGGCCTGGCTAAGGACTATTTTAAGAAACTTGATTCCAAAGAGGGAGATTATTCTTTTAATGAAGCAGGTGCATTTCTTCACAACATATTCTTTTCTCAATTTAAAAAGCCAGGAGGTTTAAACAAACCTTCTGGCGCATCTTTAGAGTTTATAAATAAACATTTTTCAGACTTCAAATCTCTAAAGGAAGAAATGAAGGCGATGGCAATGTCGATTCAAGGATCTGGCTGGGTATATCTAAGTAAAAATGGATCTATAAAGACTATAAAAAATCATCAGAAAAAAGAAGACATAGTTCTTCTTATAGATTGGTGGGAACACGCATGGTCTCTTGACTATAAGAAGAATAAAGGGAAGTATTTTGATAATATCTGGAAGATTATTGACTGGAATGTTATAAGTAATTTGTTATCTCAAAAAAAAGCTAACGCAAGCTTTCCCTTTGAGGAAGAGATTCTATCTAAAGATATATATAAAAGAAGATTCTCTTCTGATACGAGCCAAGAAGACTTGGTTTGGCACAGAGACAGAGAAGATAGATACATTGAGATATTTAGTCATGGAGAATGGATGTTTCAGTTTGAAGATAAGCTCCCTTTTAAGCTAAGTTCCGTAGACAATATATTTATAGAGAAAGGTGTATATCACAGACTAATTAAAGGATCGGAAGATTTGCTAATATCTGTTCATAAGAAGAATAGGAGCAATATTTCTGTCAGAGCGGAAGAGTTTGTTAAGATCTCGGAAAAATATCGGAAAGGTAATGTCAAATAATAATACAGAAAAATATCTTTTAAGATTGCTTTCAAGCCTGGAAATTATGGGATTGGAAAAAGAATCCGAAGAGGTTATAAATATTCTAGTAAAAGAGTCTAAAAAAAATAAAGAGACTAAGAAAGATAAGTGCTATTATAAGGTAAAGTCAAGATATAAAAAATGGCCTAGTGCCTATGCCTCAGGTGCTCTTGTGAAGTGCAGAGAGATGGGTGCTGAAAACTGGGGAGAGGGTGGCTCTTCGAAGAAGAAGAAGACTAAGAAGAATAAAAAAAAGAAGTCGTCCGCAAGTGCTGATAATAATAAGGGCTTGAAATGACTATACTCGAAAAAGCAAAAACTCTTCACAAAATAATACTTTCCTTAGGGCTTGACAAAGAGGCTGCAGATACTTTTAAAATTGTAAAAATAGCGGAAAGTA
>Ga0209632_10002255_pt1 | contig 18574 bp, 12 predicted proteins | sample COG_10_FD_184754 | JGI IMG/M metagenome (GOLD analysis project Ga0209632, IMG submission 184754) | Pelagic Microbial community sample from North Sea - COGITO 998_met_10 (SPAdes) (version 2) | ecosystem: Environmental > Aquatic > Marine > Neritic zone/Coastal water | place: Helgoland, sampling... | reverse complement strand
AGCAAAACCTAAAGGGCCATAAGGTAATTGCATTAAATCACCAGTAATAGATGCTTGATATAATTCAGAGAATGCATCTGCAGGTTCAACATTATCAACTCTTAAGGCTTCAAGCTCTGCACTTGATTGAGTTGTTAAGTACCAATCCCAGTTATAACAGTTAGGCTGGCTGTAGTATGCAGAATAACCATACCAACCATAGACATCATCAACCTCTCCATTAGCAGGATCACCATCAACTAAATCATTGGTATCTAGTACACAAGGGTTACCCCATCCGTCAACTCCACCAATGTTATGTATTTTGTCAAATAAAGCAGAAGCTAGGAAGTTTCTTCCTGTTGAGACAACATCATAAGTATTATCGGTATATGAAATATCCCACTCGTAACCATTAGATAAAACACCTCTTGCGCCGATATCAAAAGTAGTTGTTTCCTCTTCGTAACTTGTTCCTCTTGTTGCATTGGTAAAGATTTTTTGAATTCTAAAATCCATCATAGCTGCAACAGCACCTGCATTAGGCTGACCAGCTGGAACTGTATAGTTCTGAGTAAATGCAGAACCATATTTTTGAGGACCAGCAACCCAAACAAATGGTGTAAATAGGTTGTCAAGAGTTCCTGCAGTATCTGTTTCTAAGTGAACAACTTTTGCGTATAACTCAACCTTATCATTTAACTCATATACACCTGATAAATATACAGAAGCTCTTTTTCTCTCATTAGTTAAGGTACCATTTGAACTACTATCAAAACCACAATAAGTACCATAGAATGATGAGGCATATTCTGCATGCATTTCAGGTGGAGCTATTGTATATCCAGGATCAGCGTCCTCACAAGTTGTACTTAATAGATTTCCAGACGTTAAATCCATTAGTTGACCGTAAGGAACATTAGTCGAGCCTGGATGTAAATGAAGTGGATAATAGTATTGATCTCTTATTAAAAGACCTCTTGAAAGTAATGGAACCGATCTACTTGAGTCTTCCCATGAGTCATGCTCACTTCTACTTTGAATTGGAACTGGTTGTTCATCTCTATATTCAAGAGCATAAGTGTATGAAAGTCTATCAGTAAAGCCGCCGCCTGCAAATTCGAAGTTTACAGTCTCACCACCAGTGCCTGACCCTACGCCACCACCAACTTGAACTCTAAAAGTTTTATCTTCAAGACCGTCTACTAGAATGATGTTAACAACACCAGCAACAGCATCTGATCCATAAATAGATGATGCGCCTGATGTTAGAACTTCAATTCTATCAACAGCAGCTAAAGGGATTGCTGCATAGTTGAAAGACGCTGACTCACCATTATATGGGAAGGGATAATCAGCAGTTCTCTTTCCATTAACAAGAACAAGCGTTCTTCCTGGACCGAAATCTCTCAAGTTGATAGGCTGCAAAGATCCATTAAAACCAGCTTGGAAGTTTTCACCATTAACACTACCAGTGTTCTGAGTTAGATTACTGACTGCGTCATAAACGGTTTGAAAGCCTTGGGCTTCTATATCAGACCTTGTAATTGTTATGAGAGGTGTAGCACCTTCTATGTCAGTTCTTTTAATCCTAGAACCTGTAACACTTACTTTACCTAGCTCTTGAACACCCTCTTCAGATGATGAGCTATCATTAGCAACTTCCGTCTGTGTAACTACTTGCTCTGTAGATGATGTTGCAACATCAGCAGAAGAATCTGCCACCTCAGGAGTAGAAGAAACTTCTTCACCTGGATTATCAGCGTACAAGTTGCCAAAAGACAAAATCGCAGTTAAAAATAATATTCTTTTGTTTAACATAATAAATCCCCTTTATTAAATGTTTATCTTTGTATTTATTAAATTATATACAAAGTGTTAGGCGCATTAATACGCATTTATATAGGAAGAATACATACATAGCCATTCATTGTAAATAGTTTATTATTTATATTTAATTTTTTAGATTTAACACATATTTTGTTTAATATAATTATATTGTAAAGCAGACTTGACATTCAGATAATGAGTTATATATTGTGATAATTCAAATATTACAATTTTATAAAGGTTTAATTATGAAAAAGGTTTTTCAAAAGTTAGTTATTTCAAATTTATTCATCGCATTTTCTTTGTTTATCATGCCCTTTGATGCTATTGCTGATACTTCTTTAGTACCAATTGAAAAATTAGTTTGCTATGGAAAAGGTACCTCTCAAGCCTTATCTCCATCCGGTAAATATTATGCAGCTATGGTATCGGTTGAAAAAAATGTTTGTGATATTGAAGAGGAATCTGATCAAGATGCTATTAAGTCAAAAAGAGTTCTCGTAGTTACAGATCTTGCAACAATGACTCCCAAAATTATATCAGGCACAACAGCAGGATCAGCAGTTAGTAGTTTTAGTTGGTTAAATGATGAAACGCTTTTAGTATCAAGAGATGGAAGAGCAAGCTTAGATTCAGCAAGTTTATATACCGTAGACAGAGATGGCACTAATTCAAAATTATTAATTGCAGCTAAGACATTTCCAAATAAAGCTGGTCTTCAAGTCCCTTTCCTTTATGCAATTTATCCAAAATATCCTGATAAAATTTTAATTACTCTTAATAGAAATAGTAACTACAGAGAATTTAGAGACCTGTATTGGTTGGACATCAACACAAAAAGAACAGAGTTAGTTGCAAGAGTTCCAACGATTAAGAATGAATCAGTTACAAATTGGCTTTTAGATTGGGATGGAAATCCTAAAGGTTTTGGTACCTATACTATGGAAGGACCTGACATGGGTTTGGTTACCTCTTACTATAAATATAATAAAAACGGTGATCATACAAAACTTGGGAGTTGCAGACACCAAGAAGCATGTTTTGTTCCGGTTGCATTTGATATAGATAACAAGACTGTATTAGGTGTGGGACAGGCTGTTAAAAAAGATGGCTCAATTGTAAGTGAAACAGATACGAATGCTTTGTGGGCAATGGATTATGAAACAGAAGAATATGTTGAGATGATTTATCATGATCCTGATTTTGATATCTCAAGCCCCCTTCAAGGCGATAGTAATCTTAATTTATGGTTTGATAAAACTGGAGAAAATCTTTTTGGTTTTTCATATCAAGCTGATAAGCCTGTTGATATTTTCTTTGATGGGTATTTCCAATCCGTAGTTAAGTCACTAGAAGGTGCTTTTCCAGGTGAAAGAGTATCTCTTGCAGATTGGAGTCAAGATTTGACAAAGTTTTTAGTGAATACAAGGAGTGACACTAATCCTGGAGCATCTTATATGTTTGATATCTCAAAAGGGTCTCTATCATTAATTGCTGATTATGCTCCTTGGATGAAAGATTATAAGCTGGCAAAAATGAAGCCATTTACATACACAGCAAGAGATGGCCTTAAATTACATGGCTATATAACACTTCCGGCAAACTATAAAAAAGGTACAAAAATTCCTTTTATATTGCATCCTCATGGTGGACCAAATGCAAGAGATTATTGGGGGTACAATCCTGAAGTTCAATTCTATGCATCTAGAGGATATGGAGTTATACAGCCTAATTATAGAGGATCAACAGGACATGGAAGAAAAGAGATGATTCTTGCTAACCATGAAATGGGTAAAACAATGCAAACAGATAAGTATGATGCATTGATGTGGGCTAACGAGCAAGGATACGTTGATATGGATAATACATGTATTTCAGGAGCAAGTTATGGTGGTTATGCTGCTATGCATGCTGCAACTAAAGAGCCTGACATGTTTAAGTGCATTATTACTTATGTTGGAACTTTTGATTTAACTTCAAAAGATTTAAGAGGTTTGATGTGGAGTAAAGCTGGAATGCCTATGGAATATATTGAAAAAGGTAATCCTGATATACCTGAAGACTATAAAAATCTATATGAAAATAGTCCTATCTTTTTTGTACAAAACGTTAATGACCCTGTTCTTATAATCACGGGTAGACAGGATGCTCAGGTCAGATATCAAGAAACAGTTGATATGGTGGCTGAACTTCAAAGATATGGGAAAGATTATGAATACATAATCAAAGGCGATGAAGGTCACGGATTTAGGAGCGAGGTTGCAAGACTTGCCCTCTATCAAGATTATGAAAAATTTCTATCTAAACATTTGGAAAATAATTCTAAAAACTAGAAATAGAAGTTTGTTTTTGACCTAATATGAGGGCGTGAATATCACTTGTGCCCTCATAAGTATTAACAGCTTCAAGATTCATACTATGTCTTATTATGTGGTATTCATCTGCGATACCATTTCCCCCATGCATGTCTCTAGCATCTCTTGCAATATCTAAAGCCTTTTGACAATTATTTCTTTTTACTAGTGAAATCATTTCCGGTTTCATTTGCCCTTTATCTATGAGCCGACCAACTCTTAAAACAGTTTGAAGGCCCAGAGTAATTTCGGTTTGCATATCTGCCAATTTTTTTTGAATAAGTTGTTTCGAAGCTAAGGGTTTATCAAACTGCGATCTAGCAAGAACATATTCAAGACTAGCATTCCAACAAAATTCTGCTGCTCCCAAGGAACCCCAAGCAATTCCGTAACGTGCCATATTAAGACAGGAGAATGGACCTTTAAAACTCTGAACTTCAGGAAGCATTTTATCCTCAGGAACAAATACATCATCTAAGAAAATTTGACCAGTGGTAGATGCTCTTAAAGAAAATTTACCTTCTAAGATCGGTGTACTTAAACCTTTTGATTCTCTGTCAACAATAAAACCTCTTAATACACCCTGCTCATCTTTGGCCCAAATTATTAAAACATCTGCAATAGGTGAATTAGTTATCCAAGTTTTAGATCCGTTTAAAATAAAGCCATTAGAAGTAGTTTTTGCATTGGTTTTCATTGATGAAGGATCTGAGCCTGCATCTGGTTCTGTTAATCCAAAGCATCCAATTAAATTGCCCTTGGCCATTTCGGGTAAATAATAATTCTTTTGTTCTTCTGAACCAAATTTATAGATAGCATGCATTGCTAAAGAGGTTTGAACGCTGTAAGCAGATCTATAGCTTGAATCAACTCTTTCAATCTCTCTGGCAATTAAACCATATGAGACATAATTAACACCGGCACATCCATAACCTTCGATTGGCGCTCCTAAAAAGCCCATCTCGCCCATCTCTTTGTATATATTTTTATCAAAAATTTCATTTCTATTAGCTTCAAGTATTCTTGGCATAAGGTCTGATTGACAATAATCTCTGGCAGTTTTTTGGATACTCAGCTCTTCCTCGGATAGTTGGTTATCAAATAATAAAATGTCTTGTATTTTCATAATGTTATATTCTCTCTATTCTAATAATACCAAACCTTGGAGAAGAATATATAAAAGAGTTCTTTTCTAATTCTTTACAAACAAGATTAATCATTTGATTGCTATTGCCGCAAATGATTATTAAAGGTAACTTATCTTGATATCTTAAAATAAAATCTAGCACTAATGGCGAAACCTCAAAATGCTTCTCGCCGTGCAAATCTAGATGAGTTATACCCCTTTCTTCAAAAACAATCATGAACTATTATTACTTACTTACAATCGAAATTAAAATTTATGGCAAAGCTACACTTTTTTTACTCAACAATGAATGCAGGCAAGTCCACCTCTCTGCTTCAATCTAATCATAACTACAGAGAGACTGGTCTAGATACAATGATTTTTTTACCAAATGAAACCAGTAAATTGTCAAAAGGAAAGATTGTATCTAGAATTGGTTTGCAAGCAAAAGCAATTATTGCCAATAAAGATTTTAATTTTGTCAGTTATGTTAGTGAGCATAAGACTGAAAAACTTAGCTGCATTCTAATTGATGAAGCTCAATTTTTAACAAAGAAACAAGTTAGGGAGCTGGGACATATAGCAGACAAACTTAATCTACCTGTAATGTGTTATGGGATAAGGACGGATTTTAGAGGAGAGTTGTTTGAAGGCAGTTCTGAATTGTTAGCTCTCGCTGATAATTTTATAGAGTTAAAAACTATTTGCTCATACTGTATAAATAAGGCAACTATGGTGGTTAGAAGAAATGATGGAGGTAAGGTGGTAACCGAAGGAACAAAAGTTGTTGTAGGCGGTAATGATATCTATACTTCTGTATGCAGAAATCATTTTAGAGAGTTAACAAAACTGGTTTAAAAAAATGGAATACATAAATACTCAATATCTTCTTGATAAAAGACCCAAAGGAATGCCGACTGATGAATGTTGGAGAATCCATGAAGAAAAAATTACATCTCTAGAAAAAAATGAAATTTTAATTGAAGTTAAATATCTTTCTATCGATCCTTATATGAGGGGTAGGATGAATGAAGGAGTCTCCTATGCCAGCCCAGCAAAATTAGGTGAGCCCATGACCGGAGAAACAGCAGGTGTAATTGTTGAGAGCAGATCAAACTTATTTAAAATAGGAGATAAGGTTTGTGTGCATAAAGGATGGCAAACATATATCAAAGTTAAGGATACTGACTTAGCTTTATTAAGAGTGCCTGATAATGATCATCCATTATCTTTATATCTTGGAACTCTCGGAATGCCAGGAAGAACAGCTTACTTTGGACTTAATAGAGTTGCTAAACCAAAACAAGGAGATACCCTGGTAGTTTCAGCTGCATCTGGCGCTGTAGGCTCAGTGGTTGGTCAGCTTGGAAAAATTTATGGCTGTCATGTTGTTGGCATTGCCGGAGGTACAGAAAAATGTGCTTATGTGAAAGATAATTTAAAATTTGATGAATGTGTAGATTATAAAGCAGGTAATCTTGATGAAGATCTAAAAAAAGCCTGCCCTAAAGGCATTGATATTTATTTCGAAAATGTTGGTGGCGCTGTAACTAAAGCAATAGCTCCTTTACTAAATAAAAAGGCAAGAGTTCCCGTGTGCGGTTTCATATCTAAATACAATGAAAATGATATGCTTAATACAGAAACACCATTCCATGTTTTAGGGAATTTGAATCCCAAACCCAAGCATAGATTTTTTGTTGTACATGAATGGATGGATGAGTTTGAAGCTGCCACAAAAGTATTATCAAATTATGTATCAGAGGGAAGCATCTTATACAGAGAAACTAAAACTAAAGGATTTGTAAATGCTCCTCAGGCATTAAGAGATGTTTTATCAGGAAAAAACTTTGGCAAACAAATTATAGAAATTTAAATGTAAATTTTACCTTTCATATACAAAGTAACTTTTCCACCAATAATTACTCTTTCACCTTTAACCTCACAACTTAAAGCCCCACCTCTTTCTGATAATTGCATAGCCGATAGTATTGATTTGTTTAGCTTTTTACTCCAATACGGAGTTAGAGTTGTATGAGCTGAACCAGTGACAGGATCCTCATTAACTCCTGCTCCTGGAAAAAAACATCTTGATACAAAATCACAATCTATCCCTTGAGAAGATACTATCAGACCTCTTACATTAATTTTTTTAAGTTGATCAAAATCTATATTTAAATTTCTAATCATTTTTTCAGATTCTAATATTACTAAAATATCATCCCTTCCTTGATATAGTTCTATAGGTTCGTGACCTATAATTTTTTCTATCAAGCTTTCATGTATTGGAGTAATAGAATCTTTTGGAAAGTCCAAATAAAGAGATTCATTTTCTCGATAAACTCTTAATATTCCGTTCTTGGTTGATTGAACTTCAAAGGTCGTTGCGCTTTTATTAATATAATTAAAATATACGTAAGCTGAAGCCAGAGTTGCATGTCCGCATAAATCAATTTCACAAAAAGGTGCAAACCAGCGAATGTGGTAGATACCGCTCTCCTCTCTAATAAAAGCAGTTTCAGAAAGATTATTTTCAGAGGCAATATTCTGCATTAATGTAGAATCTTGAATATCTGAAAAAATTACTGCAGCAGGATTTCCCGAAAATAATTTATCTGTAAAAGCATCTAGATAATAGATTGGAATATTCAAGGCGTATTATCCAGAAAGAGAAAGCGCCTCTTTTACTGCTTGGTGAACAACCTCTGAATTTTTTATATTCAAACCGTTAGCTAGGTGTTTATTTTCAGCTAAAGCTTTATCTATACCCTTGTTTGCAAGTTCTAGAACATAAGGCAGCGTTGCTTTGTTTAATGCCTGAGTTGCTGTCAAAGGAACTGCTCCTGGCATGTTAGTTACACAGTAGTGGATTATTCCATCTTGCTCATATGTTGGATCAGCATGAGTGGTTGGTTTGCTGGATTCGAAACAGCCACCTTGATCAATAGATATATCGACCATAACTGCTCCAGGCTTCATATGTTTTAACATAGAACTTGTAACAACTTTTGGAGCCTGTTTTCCAATGACGTATACGGCTCCAATTACTAAATCAGATACTTTAAGCGCATTTTCAATAGCAACTTCGCTAGATACTATGTATTCAATATTGTTATTGCCATAGATTTTTTCAAGTTCATTCAATCTATGTTCTGATAGATCTATGATCTTTAATTGAGCCTTGTTATCAATTGCTTTTTCAATAGCCTCAGTACCTGCAACTCCTGCACCTATAACGGTCACAATTCTAGGGTCAACATCTTGAAAAGCTCCTATCAAAGTTCCCATACCTTTATTTGGTTTAAGTAAATGGTATGAACCAACAACAATACTTAACTGACCTGCAATTGCGCTCATAGGAGATAGAAGTGGCATAGTTCCATCATCAGCAGTCACAGTTTCAAGAGCTATACCTGTTACTCCAGTAGAGGCTAATTCAAGACCTGTTTTAGGATCTCCTGCTAAATGCAAATAAGCAAAAACAGTATGTTTGTTGCTGAGATATTGAAATTCTTCTGGAACGGGCTCTTTTACTTTAACTATTAATTCAGAAATATCATATAGTTCTTTTGGTGAATTAATTATTGTTGCTCCAGCTTTTTCGTATGCTTCATTAGAAAAACCTATCTCTAATCCTGCATCTTTTTGAATAAAAACCTCATGATTGTTTTTAAAAATTTCAGCAACAGATTCAGGGGTAAGGCCCACCCTATACTCATGATTTTTAATTTCTTTTGGTACGCCAATTTTCATGTAAAAATTATACACTTTTATTAAACAAGATAATTAATTTACATAACAAGGATTTGAAGTGAAATAGCTAGAGATTGTTTAATTAAAAAATTCTGAAACTGTTTTATCTGCAATTCTCTGGATCTTTAACGCCACATCTGGATCAAGACCCATAATAGCCTTATTGCCTTCTGTTTGTTTTTTAAAAAGAGTAACAAAAACAACTGCTGCTGCTAAATAAGTGCCCTCTTTTGATGGATGTCTTTTATCAGATGTATATAGATTAATTTCTGGATAAGTAGTGTTCAGATTATGAAATGCTTCGCCTGCAGGAATTAATAAAATATTATTTGCATTTGCAGCTTTAATAAACTCTTCTCTTAACTCATAAACCATTTCCTTTTTATTTTTATAGGGCCAAGACATAAAAAGCATAGGCTCAGCTCCTTTTGCTCTGATGGTTTTGGAATGTTTTGCAACGTACTTATGAAAGTTATCTTTTGTTTGAGGATGAATCGGGCAAAGACTGCAGTCCATAAATATTACTGCATCAATACTGGTGTCATTGGATTCAATATATTTATTATCATTAGTTGAGTCGATACGAAAACTACCTATATTTTTATTATCAAGATAAGCGTCTACAGAATGCCAAGATAAGGATGATCCGTTAATGGTTATAGACCTGGTATTAATTGTGCTCACTGATTTATCTCCACTAATAATTTTTCTTAAATGATTATGAAGACTATTGTTATAGTAAAAAAAACTATTACCAACAAACATTAATGAATCCAAATTTTCAGTTTGTGGCGCCTTAATATTAATATTTTCAGAAATTGCAAACGGCGATAAAAGAATTATTGCTAAGAGTTTTTTCACTGTTTAATAATGGCATAATGACATTACTTATGCACGATTTTATTCGCATAAATTATCTTGTTAATTTATAGATAGTGGTAATGATTAAAGTTTGTATAATACAATTTTTTTAACATTTAAATTTTCTAAATATTTCACATGACAACAAATAATTATGTAGGTTGGGAAGAATGGGTTGGCTTACCTGAGCTTAATCTTCCTGCACTTATTGCTAAAACTGATACAGGCGCAGATACCTCCGCCCTTCATGCTTTTAATATACAAACATTTGGTAAGAAAAATAATCAGATGGTTAGATTTGGAATCAATCCAATAGATACGGATGAAAGATTTGCGATCTTTTGCTCTGCAAAAATTATTGATCAGAGAAATGTGACTTCTTCTAATGGCATCACTGAGCTAAGGTATGTTATTGAAACAGATATGGTGATTGGTGGTGTAACAAAAAAAATACCTATTACATTAACCAATCGTGAAAATATGAAATATAAAATGATCATAGGCAGAAATGCTCTTGATGGTTTTCAAATTTCACCTGATAAAAGTTTTTTACAAAGAATATTAAGTTATGACTTATATAAAAAAGTAAAAAAAAACAGTCATAGAAGATCCTTAAGGATCGGCATACTAAGCTTAGAGCCTACCAATTACTCTAATTTAAAAATTATCGAAGCTGCTGAAGAAAATGGTCATTTTTGCGAAATCCTTAATACAAAAAGATGCTATTTAAATATCGAGTCTGATAAGCCAGAGGTTCATTATGATGGTAAGGTTTTACCGCATTACGATGCGATCATTCCAAGGATAGGCCCTTCAATAACGAAATACGGAATGGCTGTAGTAAGACAGTTTGAGGCTATGGGTACATTTTGCTTGAATTCATCGACATCAATAGGTACTTCAAGAGATAAATTAGCTGCACATCAAGCTTTAGCTTTTAATAGAATTCCTATGCCTGATACAGCTTTTTCAAATTCACCTCGCGATACTGAAAATATTATTGATTTAACTGCTGGCGCTCCTCTGGTTGTTAAATTACTAGAAAGCTCTCAAGGAAAAGGTGTGATTTTAGCTGAAACAAAAAAAGCTGCTTCGAGTGTGATAAGTGCCTTTCAAAAACTCAATGCACCTTTTATAGTTCAAAATTTTGTAAAGGATTCAAACGGATGTGATCTAAGATTGTTTGTTATAGGCGGAAAAGTTATTGCAAGTATGATGCGTTCAGCGTCTGATGATGACTTTCGTTCAAATCTCCATGCAGGAGGAAAAGCCAGTAAAGTTAAAATAACTCAAAATGAAAGAAAAATTGCAAAGCAAGCTACAAAAGCTATGGGATTAAATATTGCAGGAGTTGATATTTTGCGCTCCAGCGAAGGACCAAAAGTTTTAGAGGTTAATAGTTCTCCTGGCCTTCAAGGCATAGAAACAGTAAATAATATAAATATTGCATCCATGATTATAGACTATCTTGAAAAAAGACTTGGATTATCAAAAATACAATAATGGTAAGGATAATAATATTAAAAAAAGTATTCTAGTTTCATCAAATTTTAAATAGTCTTATTGATATCTCAATGGAAAATAGAAACCAATATTGAAAGATGTAAACTGAATGCTAGAAAATTGATTATTGAAATCTATAGAGGGAGATATCTCTATATCATTATTCTTGCCAAGTTTATTAATCATACCTAAACTGACAACCTCTCTGTTCCATTTATCTACAGATTCATAAATATAATTTATATAGAAAATATCTTTATAATTTTGATTAAAATATTTTTCTAAATCTACGTTTAGTTGATAACCACAACTGAATTCATTCATAGTCAATAAAGAATTTTCACATAAGGCACCTATAGACATATCTGCTGAAAGAATTGTTGCTTCTGATTTGTTATCCTTGTCTAAGATAAAGGTAGTAGAAAGTGGTAATGATATTCTTCGTGATGCAATATTGTTTAAAGACAATGTAAGATTATTCTTTGCTTCACCTAGATAAGATGCATTTAGATGAGTTTGATCTATTTTTTCTTTTCCATAGTTGTAAATAAAGTCGGTAGTATATAGCCTGTCATTTAAATAAAAATCTCCTGTTAAAATCAAACCATAAGTTTTTCTTAAACTTTCTGTTTTACCCGTTAAATAGAAACCATCACTATCTGAGAAGTCAAACCTGTAATCAACATCACCAAAAGATGTGTAAACCCCTCCCCTAAAGGATTCTGAAATATTTTTGTGTGCATAAATTATAATTTCTGAAGTATCTATTTGAAGATTGCTGTTATCAAAACCATATAAGTTACCATCTGATTTAGATTTTATGATTCCTATACCCACTAAAGAGGAACTAGAAATATCTTTTTCTAAAATAACAGAAGCATTTGAGGTCTTTGTTTTATCATTAAGATTTTCTAAGGTTATATGACTTATATTAGTGTATAGACGGAGTGCTTTATCACATTCTAAATGCTGGTCAGTATAATTTAGATTTAAATTATTGTTGTTTGATCTAAATTGAGTTTTTGACTCATCCTCATAACATGTATTTTTATCATTAATACCTCTTAGAATTGATTCATTATAAAAAATTGAATTATTTAGACTTTTTGAAATTTCATATTCTAGATTACTTTGTAATTTCGACTGAGCAGTAGAGTCTATATTACTAGTATCATCGAGATCTAATACATTAACTTGATAAGCTAAAGTGGTTGCATTACTAGCCGCATCAGTAGCAATAATATTGAGTTGATAATCATTATTTGTATCAGCATCTGCTGGGTTTTCATAATCCGGAGCTGATGCGAAAGTTAGAACCCCTGATGAACTTATAGCAAAGAGTCCTGAATCAGTTCCGCTTAATGACCAAGTAACACTTTCATCAGCGGTAAAGCTGGTAACAGCAGTTTGATTTTCATTAACATCACTAGAACCACTTGTTGAATCAGTAATAACTGGAGCTGTAGAGTCTGCAGTAAATGATACTGATGCTGTATTGGAAATATTTGAGCCATTAAGAGTACCAGATATAGTTGAAGTTGAAACAGTATTAGATGAGGTAAGAGTAGCTGAATATGAACCATCCTGATTATCTGTTACTGAGCTTAGGGTTCCTGCAGAAGCAGTTAATAAAACAGTATCTCCACCAGAAGATAAATTGAAGTCATTTAAATCCTTTAACTGCACTGTAATGTTAGATATGGATGTTCCATTAGCTAAAATAGAGGTTGGATCCGCTGTGATAGTTGATCTTGATGGAGATGCATTACTGGAAGCTGACAAACCTGAGACATATAAATTTAATGCATCAAGTAAGCCGTTTGTAGCAGCATTTCCTGAAACAGTTGAACCATCACTATAACTAAAGCCCTGAGTTGCTAGTATATAAGTTTTATCATGACCAGCTGATAATGTGTATCCAGAACCATCATCTATCGAGGAAGATGAAACAATAAGACCAATGCCTTTAAGCGTACTTCCTTGTGTGTCTCTCCAATTGACAGAAGCATCAAAAGAATATGATGTACCGTTAGAGTATCTTAAAGTAAGAGTAACATCATAATCATTACCTTGTGTGCCACCAAATGAACCATCATCAGACTCTTGAGTAATAATTGCTTCTGTTATATTTAATGTTGAAAAAGATAGCAATGTATCTGCTTTATGAGCTGTGTTTGTGTACTCACCAATAGCTCCATTTGAAAAACCCGCAACTGCAGTTGCAGCTGAAAGAGATGAATAAAAAAAAGTAGAAAATAAAACTAAGATAGAGAAATTAAAGAACTTAATTGTTTTTTTTAAACACATATATATACCAAAGAATTCTATCTGAATAAGAAAATAAAGACTAGTACAATAATACAATAATACAATAATATAGTGAATTAAAAGAGATCAAACCGCGGACCTCTTTAGAGGCTTATATAACACCCTAGCCATAACTTTAATAACTTTATGAAGTCTATATTAATTATCTCAGATCTATCTTATATAAATTTTATACCCAAAAATTGATGATTATCTCTTTCAGGTCACTATTTATTTATTAACCGAAACAGTTATTACTGATTCAGCATTATTATTCAATTCATCTTTATTAAAAAAAGTTTTCTTCATTTTCTCATCCACAAATAACTTAACTTGATCATCATAATGAGTTGATGACGAATCTTGGGTAGCACTCCCGTATTGATGAATGCTTTTGCTTTCTTGATTTCCATCATTGTCCCAAGATAAAGCAATAACCAAACCATCTCCAGCAACCGCCTTTAAAGTTCCATCATCTTGTAGTCTTCCATATACAGCTCTGAGTGTATCTGGGCCTCCCTGAATAGGTAGTTTAAGGTCTCCTCTTATTAAAAAATTTACTTCCGACCACATTGGATCAATTCGTCCAAAAGAATTTTTAATCCTCTTGGTACAGTCTATAAAAATACTTTTAGCATCTGATGGGTCTGTCCTGCTCATAAAAGCTAACCACTCCTCAGAAAGCAGGCATACTCCAAGAGCAGCAGATCTGTTATTAAGATTAGTTTTTAAATCCCATTGTTTTAAAATATTTTGAGCTTCTTTCAATTCATTATCATTAAAGTCAGTTTCAAGAATTTCTTTAAAATATTTTACGGACCTAGATTTCTTTGAGTAGGCATTATCAAACTTAGCATCCAGAAGATCTTTCTCGCTAAACTTTTTATCATTATCAAAAATTTCAATAACTCTATATGCCCTATTAGTCATTTTGGTTTCAATTCCAAGAGTTGGAGAATAATCATCACGATTTAAGTTGTCTTTGATAGCCGATGCTCGAAAAGGGTCTTGGTTTGCGCTTACAATCCATCCCGAGCTTGGATTAACCAACAAAGGAATATGCTCAAACGGCGTTATTTGATTCCATATCAGTTTTGAATCTGTTCCATCGACAGGCTTTGTCCAATCATAATTTTCATTTCTAAGCGGACCAGAGGTATTGTGAAGTAACATAATATTATCTTCTTTGTCAGCATAAACTGCATTGAATGAGGCTATAGCCCTCATCTTCATGGCATCTAACCACTCATCTTTATTTCTAGCCTTGTTCATTTTAAACCACTGATCTGCTTGTCTAATTTCTTCCATTCCAGCAAATCTAATAGCATAGGATCCTGATTGAGTGTCAAGAACTAACCCATGTTTTGAATATTTAGCTTCTCTGTTAAAAGTCCAACTAATTGGTCCAAGTATTTTAGTTGGCAGCTTAATATTTTTTGTCTCAAAATCTTCCCATTTTCCATCTAGAAAGTATTGATTCTTATTATCTGGATTAATCCTTAGCTTAAACGCATCAGTTAAATCAGGTTTATTAACAGTCATGCCCCAACCAAGGTTTTCATTAAAGCCTACAAATATGAATGGGGAGCCTGGAAATAATCCTCCCATCATATTCCACCCTTCATCGCTTGAGATATGAGCTTCATACCATGCAACTGGCCCGTCAAGAGGTTGATGAGAGTTGATAATTAGCCTAGTTTTCTTGTCTAAACTTTTAGAAGAATTTAAAGCAAAAGCATTTGACCCTGCAACCAAGCTAGCAACTTTAAGAGACTCACCTCCCTTATCCATTTCAAAAGAACTAAGCTCTTCAGGCATGCTCATTAAGTCTTCAATGGCATCAACAACTCCAGCAAAAAATAAATTCTGTATTGCAAAGCTTACTACTAAGTCAGTTTTATTTACTGGATAGTAATCTTTTGTATCTTTATTTAGATTTAAAGATAGCCAATAATTTAATCCAGCAACAAAGCCCTCAATAACATCTTTAACTTCCTTTGATAAATCAGTCTCATATCTCCTCTCAACCAATTCTCTATATCCCAAAGCTTTTATCAGATAATCGGTAATAGCTCCCTCTTTACCCCTTTTGAGTCCAGAACCAGCCTGAGCTAAATCAATTGTTGCTAAGATATTTTTAATATCATCTTCAGCTTGGGCATAAGCAAGACCAAAGGCCGCGTCAGCATCAGAAGAGCCATGAATATGTGGCACTCCATATATATCTCTTGTAATAGTTGCTGAATATTTTATTAGGTTATTTTCAGCTGATAAGTCTGCCCCTAATAAAAATATTATTGATAATAAAAGTAGTTTTTGCATTTCTAAATCATGCCATAACAAATGTTTAAATAATACCTGCTATTTGATGTACATTTGCAGTTGAGACTGATGAGGATGATAACTAAGCCTTTAGAAGTGCTATGGATATGTTAGATCAAATAGCTGCTTTTAAGAGAGACACCCCAGGATTTGAATTGAAGTAATACCTAAAATTTAAATTGAAATTTAAGCCCAAGCTCTCCGTAAGGTTTGTCAAAGTAATGTTCTGTTCTTTGATTAAAAGTTATAGGTTCAAAGCCTATAAGGTTATTTAAATACGCATCTCCATAAAATAATAAACTTAGATTTTGAGCATTAAAATCAATGCCTGCTCTTAATCTAAAATTATATTCTGGAGTATTTTTGTATTCCCTATAATCTGAAAATTGCAGTAATACTAAATCGTATTGAGCTATAAAATTAAAGTTATAGATGGAAATAAATTTTTGTTTTATTCCTAAATTTAGTTGTGAGGTATTCCATTCCTCTCTTTGAGGGAATCTTTGTAAGGTATTGTTGAGCGCATCACCTAAAGCAATACCATCTATTGTTAAATTTAATTTATGTTCTAAATTAACTTGTATTTAAATAATTGTAAATACTTATTAATGATTGAGCTAGGCGGGATCTAACTCAGCTTTGAGCACCTTCGCAGCAAGATTCATTTATTTGTGGAGTTATTGCTACCCCTCATGCTGAATATCCCGATAACATGGCACGATTGTTCTCGCTACGTTCAGTTCGATTGGTAGTAATGTTAAGCAATATGGTATCATTTTGTTAGAACAGATTCCTTTTTTTGGCTTACTTATTTATCATGATAGAAACAAAAACATTTTCACCAAATGGCTTTAATAGCTTTGCTATACAAGCTTATCGTTTAGTGTTTGGTCGTATTTTACCACAGTCATTGTTTCGCGATAAAATACCTGCTGAAGTAGATCGCAAGGCAGTAAAGGGAAAGTTTGATTTAGAAATTGTTAGTCACTGTTGGGGTTATGCCAACATGTTAACCTATCAATTAAGTTCGTTTGTAAACTATCCACCAACAAAACTAAATTTAACTGTGACCGTTTTTTATGCTGAAGAAGATACTAAAACAAAGGCTACATTGGACTTCTTTAGTCAAATAACCATGCCAAATATCACTTGGAATTTCCACCCACTTTCCAAAGGAAAGCTCTTTAGACGTGGCATAGGCCGAAATATGGCTGCGCGGTCAACAGAAGCTGACTGGATATGGTTTACAGATTGCGACATTATCTTTTATGAGAACTGCTTAGACTCACTCGCCGATAGTTTACAAGGCGAGAAAGGTTCATTGTTTTTTCCTAAAGAAGAAAAAATCACTGAGATGTTAAAAGATGATGACCCATTATTGTCAAATGATGCCCAACCACAAGTTATCGATATAGAAACAGAAAATTTCAGTTTATACGAACGTGATAAATCCCGTGATAAAGCACGCGGCGCATTTCAAATTGTTCATGGTGACGTTGCTCGTGCTATCGGTTATTGTGAAAAACTGTCAATATTTCAAACTGAATCTGACCGTTGGCGTAAAACCTATGAAGACACCGCCTTTCGCTGGCTACTTGGCACTGATGGTGAGCCTAAGCATATTGATGGTGTTTTTCATATTCATCATGTTACAAAAGGACGTTATACTGAAAATTCTCAATTGTCTAAAGTGCGTAGTAATATCCGTTTAAGCCAAAAATAGATGCCCTTGAAGATAAATCAAGGGATATTTATTTTACTAAAAGTCTTACCTAACTTGAATATTAAAATGATATGAAACTAGACTAGGAAGCATGCTGAAAAGATTAAAAATAAAAATATTTTATTTCAGTTCGATTGCTTCGAATCGAATTTTGTTTTTTAATAATTATTCTTAGTATTATTTGGATCAAAATTGTTACATGGCATACATACAACAAAAAGCAGTTAAGTCCCACATCATGTTGTTTGATGCAGGCCATTTCCCTGTACCTGTTCCAAAAATATTTACGGGTCAATATTGGAAGACACAAAATGCCATAACAGGACAGTCAACCGGCCGTGGCACCACCTACTTTTTTCAACATAACAAAAATGAATATGTGTTACGGCACTATCGTCGCGGTGGCTTGATTGGAAAAGTACTAAGTGATCAATATATGTATACAGGTATTGAAAAATCACGAGTATGGCAAGAATTTAAGCTACTACAGCACATGAAAAATATGGATTTAAATTGTCCAACTCCGATCGCAGCGATGTTGAAGAGGACAGGCTTATATTACCAAGCCGATATCATTTCAAAAAAAATTTCCAGCGCTAAAGACTTGCATCATATTTTACTAGCAAAGAGCTTAACCGCTGATGTATGGAAAAAAATTGGGCAAACCATTGCCAAATTTCATTATCATCAGATTTATCACCACGATCTAAATATCCACAACATTATGCTCGATATAGAAAACGAGGTTTGGTTAATTGATTTTGATAAATGCGGAATTAGACAAGGCAATAATTGGAAAAACTCAAACATGGTGCG
>Ga0209632_10002254_pt1 | contig 18574 bp, 22 predicted proteins | sample COG_10_FD_184754 | JGI IMG/M metagenome (GOLD analysis project Ga0209632, IMG submission 184754) | Pelagic Microbial community sample from North Sea - COGITO 998_met_10 (SPAdes) (version 2) | ecosystem: Environmental > Aquatic > Marine > Neritic zone/Coastal water | place: Helgoland, sampling... | reverse complement strand
GGGTGTGGTTTATGTATATCGCGTGTAAGCATAAGGTCGTCAGCAATAACTCTTTTAAATCCATATATAGGTCCAATAAAATTTGTATAATTATCCTCAAAGATTTGATTATTCATTTATGTATAAGAATAATATAATGGGATAGGTTATCCGCAATAAAACCCAATGAAAAGTAAATCTCTGGGTTCCCGACATAATAAATAAATTCCATTTTAGAATATAAATGAAAATAGTAAAATAGTAAAATAGTAAGGTAGTAAAATAGTAAAGTAGTAAAATAGTAAGATAGAATAATATATAATTACTTACTCTGGGTTCCCGACATAATAAATAAATTCCATTTTAGAATATAAATGAAAAATGAAATCACACATCAATATAATAAATATGGCAACCCAAAGAAAAAACACAGATGCACGTTGGTCGTCCAGCAATAAGAATATCAACGTAGTCGTTGTATGTCTCCTTCCGAATGGATTGAAAAAATAAATGTTGATCGGTGTATAATGTGGGAGAATAAATATCCAAGTAAAGTATATAAAACATTCGTTATTATGTTCCTGAACGATAAGAAGAAGAAAAAAGAAATCCCATTAAATCCAAAAAAAACAAGAGGAACGAAAGGGCGTGGGACAATAAAAAGATTGCGTTCCAGAAAAACACCAATAGGAAAAAAGACGCGTAAGACACGTAAAATCAATGTAAAAAAACATAGAAAAACAAAAGGAGGAATGAAAGTAGAAGACAAAGAGTTTTTCAAAAAGAAGAGAGAAAAAATAGAAGAAGAAATAGGAAAGGCGAATCTATTTGGATATAGACAAAGTCCCGAACGAGATCGTCGTAAGATGATACCAGTAGACCCCCAAGGGATAAAACCATTTCAATTAAAATTCAAGAATGAAATAGAAGACGAAGGAAATTATATGGATGCCGAAGAAGCGGGATTGACATTCAATTAAAGAAAAAAATTGATTAGCCCCAATGATATTTGATGAATGTATAAATACAATTATCAAAAGGAAAATGGAATACATCAAAGAAACGATTAATAATTACGACATAGCCCAGCGGGGCCTAGTATCCAATGGATATGTAGACCTTGCGTGTGTGTATTGTATCAAAATATACACCCAAACAAAAAAATCCGAACCGATCAAAGAATACAAGAATACAATCATATGTAAAACGTGTAACCAATCGTGTGTAATACCCATCACCTCAATCTCAAAACTGGTTACGGATTGTAGCGACAATATAGAGCGGATAGACAAACTGGAACAATGGCATACCCATGGATTCACGGAAATAGAGGACGACGAATATTATAGCGATATTGAATATGGGGAAGAAATGAAAGACGGATGTGTATAGAGCCCGTGACCCTCCCATCGCAAATCAATGAAAACAACCACCAAAAACCAACGCCATATAGTTTCAGCATGTACGAAATATTACATAACCTAAAAAATCCATAGAAATATCTATTTTATGAATGAGAAAGTGAGAAAGTATATAAAAAATTGATTGATTTGCATTTTTATTGATAAGATATACACGAATATTATCAATAAAGAATGCAAATCAACTACACAACTGCAACTGCGGCGAACATCGTCTGCGGAGAATTCCCTTTGTTTGTACCGGCTCATAAAACCACCAGTGAGAGCCTATGGCGAGTTCCGCCCCATCAGCGGTGTTACGTATGGACGCTTTCCACGCAAACGAAGCTAATTGACACCCTTATAAACGGTTATCCCATACCTGCAATCGTTCTAGTGCAGCGACTAACGCTATCTCCCAGCGGAGCCCCAATTATGCGATGGGAGATAGAGGACGGACAGCAGCGTCTGACCACAATGTATCGTTTTGTTAATAATGAATTCAAAATAAATATTGACAACGAGAACTTATATTATGATGAGCTATCAGAGACCCTGCGAACGCGCTTGCTAAATTTCCAGGTTCCCCTCATTCAGATAGTATTTGACCCCTCAACATCAGAAGACGATCAGGATAGCATTATCACAGACATCTTTGTGAGGCTTCAGGCGGGGACGCCCCTGAGCGACGGAGACAAGTACCACGCCTCCTCAAAATCGCCAGTTATGCAGAATTTCACAATATTCTACGAAGAATTTAACGCGTCGATAATTCGTTATATTGGAAAGATTGGTTCGACAAAAACACGAACCGGACTTTCTGACATATGTGGCGCAATAATGACACTCGGACATCAGAATCCGCATCTGCTGAGGCGTTCATTTAAAGAGAACTATCCCCATTTGAATGAGCCATTCACACACGCCGAGAATATTCCTCGGTTCTTTCGCACCTATTTCGAACTACTAGATCGTATAGTTCCGAATGGTAAAATCCCGAAAATATATGGAAGGATATCAACCTTCTTAGGATATTCAGTCATTGAATACATTACCCATCAGATCGATGAAAGTCGTGAATCGTTTCCATCACCTGAGCTTGAATGGTATCTAAAACGACTAGTGAATGATAGGGAATATATGCCCACCACATTTGCCTCCTTGAGTTCCGCAAACCGCCGGAATAACGGTCCGGAATCCATCACTGCTCGTCTTTCCGCCATCAAGGCTGCTTACAAGCAGGAGCATACCGATTGTACTGAATCGGATGGCGAATCAGATTAGATAGAACCCCATTATAACATTAACTTAACAATCTAACCTTCCACTTTTTTATCCTTCTACATTTTTTGTTATATCCCCCAAAGACATATAGTAGATAGCTTCAAATCAGGTTCCCGAATATAATACAAACAAACATAAATATAAAAGATGAATAAAATATAACAAAGATGGAAAACACCCAATCCCCAACAGAAATATACAGCGCCTTATTAACATTAACGAAACCACAACCTAGTAATGAAGAAAACTCCACTAATTTCAAGATACCCAAAGAAGTAATCACACATATATACTTGTATTTGCACGACACAATCATACACGAGAACAACACGAAGTATATAGAAAAAAAGATAAACAGCATAACGAATATAAAACAGCTATTCACACTCCATAAGAACGAGTTGCCGTATCCAAAGAACATAACAATAAAAGAATTACGAAAACAAATAGATAAAGAACTCAGCGTCAGGTCACATATACTCAAGTTCTCACACTATTGTTGTAGTGGAAATGGATTGGTGTATAAATATCATAACCATATATATCCAACGAGGTTAAGATATATTTAAATCAAAAATATCCCCCAAGTATATAACAACAAATGGGAAATCAAATGTTCGACCAATATACATATTTACACGTAGCCACAGGAATAATGGCGTATTTCTGGGGCGTCTCGCTGATAATATGGATAGTTCTCCACACATTATTTGAATGGATAGAGAACGCAGACATTGGAATCTACATAATCAATCACTATATGGTATTCTGGCCGGGAGGGAAGCCATATGCGGACAGTAGAATAAATTCAGTAGGAGACACAATAGGTGGGTTATTGGGATGGTTAAGTGCGTATGGTTTAGATAAATACGGAGAATATCGCGGATGGTATGTAGCACATTTGTAAAGATATCACAAATAAATAAACTACATGAAACAACTCAAAAAAATTGAAAGAAATCCCGAAACACATATAAAGGAAAAACACAAACATAGATTAGAAAATGACGTCCCGAACTGAAACAATTATGCGAAACAAGATGGAATCGTATGGATGGAGTAGATTAAACGACACGCATCGCACCATCAAAATCGGATTCCAGAGCAATTGTAACGAGGACGGAATAATCGTCGACCCCCATCTGAAAACGAAGGTGGAAGACGTGCTACAAAAATACAATGTATCCAAGTACCAACTGACCCCGACAGAAAACAAGTGGGAGCATTCGTATGAAGTGCGACTAGCGAATGATGAGTATATTAAGCTAGAACAGGAAATGATGATCGCCAAATAAACCAAGAAAAAAAAGACAATAAGAGTACATAGTTTTTTTATAGAAAAAAGATGTAAAATTGAATGGCTTACACCTTTAAGAGAGATAAATATAGACAGAATAGATAGAATCAACGAAAGAATGAATATCCAATTGTTATACACAATTGTGTGTTGCGTAGTGATTCGTATGAATAATGAGAGTCAAAATCTATTAGAGAATAATAAAACAGACAACCAATACGAATTTCCGAAAGCCTTTGTCCGAAAGCCTTTGTGTGGATAAATCAATATTTGCCAAACGAAGACAAAGAATATTACAGAGACCATCCATTTGTGAGACAAGTAATGATGTTTATGCAGGAATAGTCAAAACCCCCGAAACAAAACAAAATCAAAAATAAAACTCAACAAAAAGGGGATAATGGTCGGAGTTCATAGACCCGCAAAAAATATCATAGTCGTGGAAAATACGAACATTGTGTATTTTTTCATACAGCAACGGTGAAACCAAAATATGGTCGATGAGTACAAATTCGTCGGAACTGGAAAGACAATTGTCATTTTTATCCCACCAATTAGAGTAGCGTTGAGAAACATCAAGGATATCATTGACATTGTAAAGGGAAAATCCAGAGGAAGAACCATAAGAGTCAACAATGAAATTCCCTTTAATAATATCCAAAACCTTAGAGGTAGGAACGCTGCCATTCAAGTCCAAAATCTCGCCATCGTAGTCGTTAAAATCGCCAATGACAACAATCTCATATCCGGAGTCAACATAATGCTGTATCATACCTTGTATAATGGCAGCTTGTGCCTCGCGCTTTGCGCACCGGGAAGGATCAGTAGGATACGCAATAAGATGAATAGAAATATACGCAATTTTGTAGTCACCCCATTGAAATGTAGTAACAAAATGTTTTGACAAACCAGTGGTTTCCAAGTCATCTCCGTCAACAGAATAGCCACATTCAGAACCGGGAATGGGATAAGACGCTCGCGAAGAATTAAACATCAAATCGGAGGTGGGATCAATCTTAGTCATCAATCCAACATTCTGACCGGTAGAACTGTCTGCACCAAAGATCAAATAATGATGATAATTGGAGCTGGTGGAATTAACTAAAACACTGAGTTCGTCACAACCTTCAATTTCGCAAATATTGATAATATCGGGATTGTATTTATTAATAATATCGGAAACATAATTCAAATGGGAAATGGATTGTTCTGTGGTATTCCAAGTGCATCCATTACCAGGACAATCAGAGTTCTTGTAATAGTCAATAAACGCCCACTCAACGTTGTATTGCATAATGGATAGTTTATCAGGATGAGTGCGCCTATCGCCACCATTGGATAGTGTAATAGGACATTGTGTATCGTTAGAAAGAGTAGATTTTAAAAGAAGTAAAACAGCAATAATAATACGAAATCCAATCATATATACTATATGGATATATCGGAAAAACGAAAAGAAAGCAAAAGAAAGCAAAGTCAAGAACATAAAATACGAATATCTGTATTCGTCAAAACAGAAGCAGAGCGCTCGCGTTTCCAACGTTGAATAATTTCATTTTTCCGTTTATATAAGTGAAGTTGAGAATATGATGGCACACAAGAGTCGTCAAAATCAAGAATAGCATTCATCATATGATAATTCCGTAATGACGAAGGATGAGAAATACAATGTTGAATAATCTCACTTTTAATAGTATTGAACTTCTGTGAAAACATGATTAAATTGTGTGTGTGGTTCAAATTAGAAACCGATAGATTGGAATCAGTAGTGGTATTAGAAGGACATCTCATAAAAAAACAATAAAATAATAAAATAGACGATATATATAATAAGGTAATAGTGTTTGTATTATTTATAAAAATGAAATTAATGAGTATAGAGATTGAAAAAAAGAAAATGATTGAGAAAGACGAAATAATAAAATATTTTACAAAGCAAATATACAGTTATAAAAAACACATATTGCAAGTAAAAGAAAACATAAGAATAATGCGTCTTATCATAGCGCAAGTGGAAATACTAAACGCGAGTATATCCAATGGACTTGTGAATGGGTCGTCCATAGAAATAATACAGCCGTCACAAAACATAGGGGAATTATTAGAAGATTTAATGATATATCACCAAGAATTAAATGTATATCGGGAATATTTACACGAACATATAATAGAACGAGTCGGAATATCAAAAATGCGAAAGATATTTGAAAATTGTAAAATAGAAAAGGAGAAACATAACGTGCGGGAAGTATGTAAATACAAAAACATTTATTGTAAAAATATACAAAATATAATATGTGGATATATAGGGTAGACAAGACATGAAAAAAAATGAATAAAAAAATGAATAAAAAAATAAAATAAACAGAAATATACAAAGAGTAGTAAGAATGGTTCAAATCATAAATGAGAATAGTATATATTTCTGTGAAGATAATCATAGTAGGAAGTATCAAATGTCAGAGCAAGAGCGAAGGGAATTATATGTAGAAGCACAAAAATACAAAAACGTGAATTCAATCATCATACGCAAATGGTTAGTACGGCCATATTATGTAGGGGACGAGAGAGATGTAAAGCAGTTAATGAAAGTGATGAATGTTGAACGCAAAACAAAGAATGAAATCAAAAGGGCAGAGAAGCATAATATATTAGACAAATGGATACATTGTGGTGTATATACAATAAAAAAGAAGGACATAGAAAAATTATGCGAGTAGCCAAAGGTAGCCAAAGGTAGCCAAAGGTAGCCAAAGGTAGCCAAAGGGAAGCAAAGGTAGCCAAAGGGAAGCAAATGAAATAAGGATAACCCAAAAAATAAAAATCCAATACAATATAAATGAGCGGTAAAAATATGTGGGCGAATAAAGAATATGATAGTGAAAATGAATCTATAAGTTCAGGCTCACTGAATATGTATGGAAGGAATATGTATGGAAGGAATATGTATGGAAGGAATATGTATGGAAGGAATATGTATGGTTCAGGAATAGATAATGATGATTTAGACACAATAAGTAGCAATGAAGAAGAAAAAAAGAGCAATGAAGAGAAATCAATAGAAAGGAGGCGCCCAAGTTGGGAAGAATATTTCTGTGAAATAGTGTGTGCGACATCTCGTCGTTCATCGTGTAGCCGTCTCCAAGTCGGGTGTATATTAGTAAAAGATAATCGTATAATAAGTCAGGGATACAATGGGTTTTTGCCGGGATGTCCGCATGAGAGTATAGTAAGGGACGGACACGAACAGGCGACAGTCCATGCGGAACAAAATGCGTTATGTGATTGTGCGAAACGGGGAGTATCGTGTGATGGTTCAACTGTATATATAACGCATTACCCGTGTGTGATATGTATTCGTTTATTGTTGGCGTCGGGAATTTCCCAAATATATTATATGAATGAGTATAAGAATGATGAGTTGGTGAAAATACTGTGTAAACAAAAAGGAGTGATTATAGAAAAAATCAGAAACATAAAATAAAAATATAATTATAAATATATAGGAGGAAAAAGTGTATACAAATGAGCGATACAATAAGAACAGTAGTAGCGAAAGAAGTTCCGGTAGTGGAAGCATTGCCGTATGATAAGAATGATACACCGTGTTGCACGGAAAATATAAAATTAAAAAGACAGTTAGAAAATTATAAAGCAGCGTTAGTAAAAACAGTTCGAGAAAACAATAGTGGCGGAAGCAAAAAAAGAGGTTCAGTACGAAAGACAGTGTCAAAAAGAAAGACAGTGTCAAAAAGAAAGACAGTGTCAAAAAGAAAGACAGTGTCAAAAAGAAAGACAATGTCAAAAAGAAAGACAATGTCAAAAAGAAAGACAGTGTCAAAATAAACACCATAAGTGAAAGGAGATTAGAAGAGGGAAAAATAAAAAGTATACAATGTTATACCAATAAAAGATGAATGTATAGTGTGTGAGCGATTTATGATTAGAAAACAAAGGTCAAATGCTAAAACATGCAAAAAAACGTGAAAATGAAGAATTAGATGACACATTGGAATGGTATTTGATAATCCATTCATACGCACAATCGTGTTGTAAAACCATATTAGGGGTCTTGATATATGATTGTTTTCTAAGAGTCTGATAATGCATATAAGCAATAGGATGTATATATTTTACAGTATGTAAATATTGAATCATAAGGGTAGTAGATTTGTCAATATCGTTGTGTTCGATATATGCGGATTTAATATTATCAACAATGGATGGTTTGTAGAAGCATTTAAAAAAATTCATAATATAAATATGAAAATAAATTCTATATATATGACGTATATATATAGAAATGGGAGCGACGTATAAAAATTGAATAGTGAGCGTGAAAAAAACGCAAAAATAAAAGACAAAAATCAAATCAAAATATGGAATGCGCGAACTGTAAAACGAACCTACAAAGTGGGTGTGGTGTAGTAACAATGACACAAGACAAAATAACATATTGTATAAAATGCGCGATAATAGAAATGGAGTAGTAACAAAAGAAATAGATAAATATAAATAAAACAAAAATCAAAAAAATAAGATATTTTTTCATAAAATTGAATAAAAGAGGGTGAAAACACATATAGTAAAAATGCCAACAATTCAATCGAAAATAGAATCAATAGAAATGGAAGACACGAAGACGTTTAATAATGCGATAGAGTTGCTAACAACAAAGATGACAGTAAGAGAGCAGCAACGCCAACAAAACGACTGTATGGATTTAATTAATGAGTATCATATACCTGGGGATATAACACCATACGGTTCAATAACACATTATAGTAATTTATCTCAAATCACGTCTGCGAGACTGCTATATGAACGTGATTATCTAAATTTTGAAAAATTAACAAATAGCACAGTAACCGAAAATTCGAGCGTGGAAAGAATCGATACATTATATGATGATATAGTGCGATGTGTAACCCTTGAAACAAAACAAATCTTAACATACATAGAAAAACAGCGTGAAAAGTGTGAAGCAAAGAAAAACAGTATATACCGTAGTAAATCATTTAATATAACAAACATCAATGAGAAGTTGGGTAGCGATGTAATGCGAAAAATAAAGTCATATATACCAATTCAAACGATGGTAGAAGTATATTCATATAGCCTACGTAGTGAAGAATTATACAATAAACTGATTAACGAAGTGATAAAATTCAACCGTGTAAATATACGAGAAATATATGATATAACGGTGGACATAATGGGAAAGCGTCGTGAGCAATTATTAATTGCATTATTTCGGCGGTGTGGTGGTAATGGAAAGTCGCGTCCAAATGAAATTCGTATGTTAAGAGAGAAGTTCAAACAAATATTCAACCCGGTATTTAAAAATGGTTCAACGACAGCACGAAGTCATGGTATATCTCAAAAGTCGCGTATGTCCTCTATTTTACAAGTAACAAAAAACTGTGTGTCGTGTCATTATAAGGATGAATTAGTGAAAGTAAATATCCAAAATATGGGAATGGATTTTGCGGATTTGATAAATCATTTATATAATTACAGTGATTATAAAAAATCGCTTTACTACGAATATCCAAATAAGGAAGTAGAAAAAAAAAGAAAAAAGAAGGCAAGGTCATTGAATGTGTGTGATTACAAGAAGATAAAATATCTATATGAAGAAGTAGGGGAATCGTGGAAAGTAATAGCGTGTCAATATAAAGGGAGTTCATATACATCAATAAAACGACTATATGACACGGAGAAGGAGAAAGAGTTTAATGAAGAGTATAAGAAAGCTCTTGAAGAAACGCGTGTTCCGTGCGTGAGTGGATATTATAAAAATATAAAAAAAATCAAAAATTTCCATTACATAAAATATGGAATGAAGAAAGAAAAACATATAGAAAAGTTCTTGTCGAGACCAATGATTAAATAATAGATAGTAAAAATAGAAATAATAAAAATCTGATATATATTTATTATTTTTTATTATGCAAATAAAAAAAGACCGAACCTAATCGAAATGATAATGTAAAAGGAAGGAAATAATGGTATGAAGTATGAAATAAATGAGACAAATAAGTAGAATAAAATATAGGAATGCTAATAAAATCAAGCTAATAAAACGGCGTTTACAAATAAATTCAGTCATAAATAAAATAAAGTGCTATACAAAATCAAGAAGCATTATATTTATATATGTATAAAAAACAATTTTAATTATAAGGATTAATGCTAAGAGACGTTAAAATTTCAGCCAAGAAAGAAATACGAATTGGGTCAAAACCTGCACCATATACAGGAACACCATAAACTTGTATATAGTAGTTATAAACGGGAGCAAGTTGGAAGTTGCGAACAATACCGAATTGACCGGAAGTAGTAGCATTTTGTATAATTTCGCTATTAGATTGCGAGATAAGGTCATTAACTTTCTGTTGTAGAAGATTTTTCTCAATTTGAAGTGTAATATTACCAGTATGTAGAGAGACTGAATGGAATGCGGTAATGAGTGTTTCTTTTGACAAAGTAAGAAGTAATCCAAGTGCGTCGTCAGTAATAGATGAAATAAGTGTGGAAATCTGGTCGTAAAGTTCAATATAAAGAGTATTATCAATAGAAATGAGTTCGTACTTGCGGGAAGCAGCGTGGATGCCATAATCATCGTGTATTTTTTGTAAAAGAGTGAAATAATTGTCTTTGATATTTACCAAATCCGGATTATCTTGTATTTGTGTAATAATTTCTTGGGTATTTCTATAGACATTTAAAAATATGGGATTGGAACTGAGAGATGCGTTGGATTGAAATAGTGATACAGAGACACAATTTGTTTCAATGCCACTATCGGATATTTGACCGGTAAATAAAGACACAGATACCATTATACATGATAATCATATTAAAGTTCATTGATACAAATGAATAATGAAATAAACATCTCAACTCAAACAAATTGTGAAATATGTGAAATTGCTGATTGGGCCGTCTCAAGGGAACCTTCAATCCATTGTTGGTTATGTTGTGAATAATGTTCGCCACAAATTGCCAACGGAATGTCGTTGAATTGATTAGAAATAGCACGAGAATCGTGTAGACTGTGTGAGCCAATGCCCCAAAACGCAACGCCACAATCCCAGTAAAACACATTCATATCAATAAACAATGGAATGTCAATATCTAAACACTGTTTGACAAGTTTTGAAATATGATTATGTACTCCATTATTGCCTTTTTTATCATAAATATTTTTCCAATTGCGAGCGAATTGGCTATCCGAATAAGAGATCATAATAATACCATTATCTTCATCAATAGGAATTATCATACGCAAATCATTGTTGGTAGTGATTCTGCCTTTAATACCATGAAACCAAACACGATTTACATTATTGCCCTCAGAATCGCGATCCAGTTGTTTCGGGTATTTTGCATAAATCCGACAAAGAGGAGAACATTGGATAGTAGAAAGATGTTTATATATGGGCTGGAAAAGTTTGATTTTATTTAAAACAAATTTTGGAAGAGCACAAATACATTTATTTGCTTGGAAAACAGTATGGTTATCTTTATGTAAAGACATAATCTTAAATAACGAAGACGATGACGAAGAATTCATATAAATATCATCCACACAATGATTATATTTAAATACAACGTTTTTATTTTTGGTAATATCCAATAACATATGTGAAATAATAGTAGACAATCCTCCATTCAATGCATAATAATTATTAAATGGGTTAAGATGTCGTTTAAAAACCTGTATTGCGTCAAACGCATTATAATAAACGAGTTTTGCATAATATCCAAATGAATCCTTGATATATTCAATTTGTTTATGTGTCAAAAAATGTTGTGAAAGTTCAATAAAGTTAATAGAACGAAGGTAAGTAGAATCATATTTTGAGCTTTTAACAATGACTTGTAAAAGGAGTTCAGTAGATGGAAGAGTATTGGGACCGAGAAACATATCAAGTCCGCGTTTAATGATAGGTATAAATGTATCATAATTGATAAATGAATTTGAAACAGATTGTGTAACCAGTTGTTGGGAACCTATAACATGATTGTCGAAGAATGATTTCATATGATTCAATCCCTCAAGGTTGTCTTGAAAATCAAACAACGATGTATGTATGCTATCAGTATTGTCATTAGGAGCGTATCCGTACGTATTGTGAATAGGAATAATGCGTTTTGAAAGACCAAGTTGTTGTATTAAATCAAAAATATATTTTTGTCCGCTATAAAAACGTCCGGCCCCCGCTTCTACGTTCATATGTTTGTTTTTAAACGTATAAACACGCCCACCTGCTGTGTTATTTTTCTCAAGCACTAAAATATTTGAATCAGGAAATTGTTTTGAAAGGATATATGTGGTATATATGCCACTAATCCCTGCACCCATAACAGCATAATCAAAAGTAGTATTGTGTTGTATAACAACCATATTTAAAATAAATAGTTAAAAATGCTTAATTGATGTTATTAATATATAATAACATAATAATCAAGATGAAAGGGAGTATGAAAACATACAAACGTGATTATGAACCATCGGAATATGATTGGAATAGAATTCGTGAAGAATTGTATATTTATTTTGTTTCATAAATAAGAATAAACTTTGTAATTGTTCGAGAGTATAATATTGGAACCTTGTTGAATAATGATTTTGAATGACATAATAACAATGGTCTGATTGTGTATGGTTTTTATAGGTAGAAATGGGCGGCATATACAAGTGTTTAATAAGGTCGCCGAGTGGCCCAGAAATAGGAGCATTTATACAAAGAACATTATAATAGTTACGAGAATGAGTGTCAAAAAAAGGTACATATGTTAAATACCCAATCGTATTGGTAGTATCGTTAGATAAATGCATGAGTATACCACAATATATATATAATAAAGACAATATAAAGAGAATTCGTAATATAGTGTGTAGGGGGAAAGCAAAAGAGCTTAACCCGTACCAATAAAATAGTGCAGCGATTCCCGAGCGGTCAAAGGGGACAGACTTAAGATCTGTTGCATTAGCTTCGTGGGTTCGAATCCCACTCGTTGTAGTAGTATATGGTTAATGACAAAAAATAGTGTGGTCGCACATAATCCCAAGGACCGAGGAAACTAAAAGTATATGATATGATATAAAGTGTTTGGTCTCATAGTGTAATGGTTATCACCCGGGGTTTTGATTCCCGTAACCTGGGTTCAATTCCCAGTGAGACCTAATCTGCATTCATAGCTCAGTTGGTTAGAGCGTCGGTCTTATGAGCCGAAGGTCCAGGGTTCAAGTCCCTGTGATTGCATCAATAATATGGTGTATGTAGTTATATGGATAAATGAATTTAGTAAGAGTATATGAAAAAAGTGGTCTTTATAGCTCAGCTGGTTAGAGCGTGCGACTGTTAATCGCGAGGTCAGAGGTTCGACCCCTCTTAGAGACGTCAATATAACCATCTTTTGGTTGTTATATTGAAATGAAATTATATAAAAATGATACTTTAATATATAGTACAAACAAGCACATATATATATAAAATGTCAAAAGAAGATGAAATGAATTTATTGGGTCAAGGATCGTATGGATGTGTATATAAGCCAGGAATAATGTGTGATGGAAAAAAAACGACACAAAAATATATTACAAAAGTGCAAGAAGAAGAACAATCGACGTATAACGAAATAAACATAGGAAAAAAAGTAATGAAAATACCTAATTATGGTAGATATTTTTCGCCCATCATAGAAACGTGTCCGCTGAATGTATCGCGCATAGATGACAAAGAAATGAGTAAATGTTTGATTTATGATAAACGGACAAAATTCACGACAAACAAGATGAAATATGTGGGTGAAAATACATTATATAGTGGACTAAAAAAGTTAGCAAATACATATCCCAAATTATTTATACGACTAATTATTAATAGCAGTATGGATGTATATAAGCAATTCCAATTGTTGAATGATAATAAAATAATCCATATGGATGTAAAACAAGACAATATTGTATTGAAAGATACAACAAACAAGCCAATAATAATTGATTTTGGATTATCATTTGACGTGAGTGAATTCAAAGCAAGTGACGTATTTTTTGTATATGGATATGACTATTCGCCGTGGTGTATTGATATAACAATGATATCATATATGGTAAATAAAAAGGGCTCAACTCTTACGAATTGGAAAGATACAATATTAATGCATGAAGATGTAAACAGAGTAATGACTGATTTTGAAAACGAAAATCCATTAATGCGTCAGTTTGAACAAAACACAAACATTGTGAAGAATTACAAGGATAAATGTATTGAATATTTCAAACCATATGTAGGTAAGAAATGCGAAGATTTATATAAAGAACTGATGAAAAATGTGAATACATGGGATATATATGCAGTAAGTGCCATGTATTATCGTATAATACATCATTATAATTTGGATGTAGAAATGGCCGATTTTATAGGTATATTGGAAGAGCAAATTTATTCGCATCCGTCCGAACGAAAAGACGGAAATACGGTGCGATCAGAAATAAAAGAATTATATAATTTAATGTCACTTAAGGATAGCAAAAAGAAAGTGTCAAAGAAGTTGAAAACACTGAACCAAAAAGAAAAGAATATAGTAAAAAAGAAAGTTCAACAAGAATATGTGAAAGAAAAACAAGATTCCAAAAAGCATTATGAAAAATATTTGGAAAAGGTATCAAACTCTATCTAAGTGATACATCCATCCACAAGTTCAGACACCCATATCCAGATACGATACCTAGGTGCATTCAATTGTCAAATAATGTCGTTTGCGTATCTTATGTAAGAAATTTTGAAGTACATAGGATGAATTACAAATATCAAAAAGTGTGTTTACATTATTCCCACTCATGAAAGAATAATTCTTCTCAAAGTTATTTATTTCATCAATATCTTTAAAAAAATAGGATTTGCAGAAATTCCAAAAAACAAATCTATTGAAAAATTGTTTAAAATGCTTAACACAATCAATACACTGACGCATAAATACATTTTTATTCCCGTGTATAAAAATAAGGTCAAATGTATTAATATCGTAAGACGATGATGATGTTTGTTGAAATGCTTGTATCAGAGTAGAAATGGAATAAGTGAGCTCACAAGATGTATGCCATGACATATTTTGTATGTTTTGTCTCAAATAAATAACACAGTCAACAAACGTATTACAATGTGAAAAATTCAACCAATGTGGAGTATTTGAAGAAACCATGATACGTTTATGGGCTGTTGAAAAGTGCATTGAAAATAATGCCATTCCTACCATATCATAAAGGGTATTATCGTCGTCATTGAAATTCAACGAAGATACATCAAGGAAAAGAACAAAGTCGCGTTTTTTCATAAATTTAGAACACTTGTGTATATTTAAATTCCAAACAGAGTTGACGTATTCCAATAGACGTCCATAATTATCTTCGTATTTTGTATCATATGACAAAACATTATTATTATCAAGTAATTTATACACGTGTTTAAAAAGCTTGCCCGGTTCAAAAGCAGATGAACGCAAAGTGTTATTAGTACGCAAGAATTGAAATCCCAAAGAAGGAGATTGAATAATGCGGTGTTTATAGGTTAGCATATTAGATAAAGGTAAAGATAGAAAGCAAGATTTATCTTGAAATCCATTTGCAGACATATTTGTTTCTGTTTTACAAAGACATAAAGATGATACAAATCGTCGGAAAGTATTTTTATATTTGTTTTGTTTACGCTTGTATGAAGTAATATTTTTACTTGTATACTTAGCATAATAATAGGTTAATTTATTATACAGCCATTGATATTTGGAATGTTCTCGTGGAGTCCATTTTGCCATAAAATAGTCTTCGTGGTGACATAAGAGCTTGATATATATTTTACAGCATTCTTCAATAAATGGATGGCGTTTATTATGAGTAATTTGAGAAACATACATACATATATGTTTAAAATCCCGGAAAGACCCAATATGAATATTGTTTTGAATTGCGTTTTTCCAAATGGATTGAATGAGTTGGGTAGCGAATGATGGGTTGAATGTATATAATGAAAAGATCATAGCATAAAATTGTAGTTTTTGTCCTTTGCCGTGATGTTTATTGCGAATGAAAACAGTAAGAAGAATATAGCGTTGTAAAAGAAGGTTATAATCATCTTGACTATAATATTGATTATGTGCGGACAATATAGAAAAGAAATGGTCTAATTGTTTTTGAAATGAAACCAAATTGCTGTGTCGTATGGTATTAAATTCAAACATAAACATTTGATTATATAAAAAATCTAAAATATGGCAATGTTGAGATACGTTTTTTTGGGAAATTGCGTGTGGGTCCATAAACAATATAAATGAATTGTATATATACTGCTAAACATTACCAATAAATGTTTATATCCATATAACTATCAATATACCCAACCTATATTTATAGTTTCTTTTTTGTAAAATTATGATGATTAAATCTCACACGTTTGGTCTGTTTTGCTTTACTGCCCTTTTTGAGTGAAGATTTAAGAATAGTCTTTTCCCTGTAAAATACAAAAAAAGAGTTGATGTCATGAAAAAGCTGTAGAGATTTTGGAATAATACAATCGGTGTAAATATTTACTTCAAAAAGATTATCATTAAAAAGACTTTTCCAATTATCATCTAAATGTACGTTTTTAATCTCCTCTTTTTGAATCGGAACGTGGTATAAAAGTAATTTGTCAAAAATATATTTGGAACCATTGCGATTGAGTGTATGGTCTTGAATGATTTTAATAATCAAATCTTTATCAACTAAACCATTGATTTGAGTGTTATCTTTAAATTCTTGACAATGTTTTGTAACCTTGATAATGTCGTCTTGTTCATCAATATACAAAAAGAAGAAGGAAATACTGTTTTGTTCTTCAATATCGTGAATTTTAGATGAATCAAATAAATCTTCCATAGTATTCCAATTTTCAATAACGGACATATATATTAACTTGTAGTGATAAAAAATATAAAAAAAACAAACATAAAGATTAAACGTTAAAATAGAATGGAGGGTGTTTTCGTAATATGTAAAAAACATAACATTGTTTTGAAACAGCATAACTATATATAAGCATTAACACGTAGTTTGTTTAAAAGAGAGAGTCATTAAAATTATCATATTCAAAATAGAATTGAAAACAACGAACCCTTTGTTTTCAATATAAACAATCATCAAAATCATCAAAATCATCAAAATCATAGTTATATTATATACGATATACGATATACGTTATATAATGTTATAAAATTGATTAACACTGTGCGAAATATAAAAAGAAATAAACAAGAAATACCTTACTACATAAATTTAAATGGTATATAAAGAATGGTGTATCCCGCGTGTTCATCGCAGTATAACAGAAGAAATAATAACAAGTAAAATGACACAAATGAAAGTGGGTAAAGTAATAAGTGTAAAAAACATAATATTAAAAAATCAAAACAACTATTGTCGTTCCATAATAAAAATGGATTGTGACGCATTATCGGAGAATTATAAATATATAGAAAACTACCTGAAAGATGAAAAGTATTTCAAATTGGTGTATCAGTTCCCAGAATATTGGCGAATATTTCCTAACCTTCCTCAAAAACAAAGGTAAAATGTTTTGCAATAACGGGATGAAGATGGGAAAAGTCCATTTTTTTATGTGTTTGGAATAAACTGAACCATAAAGAAAGACTGTTGGCGTAGCTTATTTCGCGCGAAAAAATGTCCTCAATATCTCCATATACATTGAGTGTATTATAAAGTTCATCTTTGATTTGTGCTTTCACCTTGTATAGTGCATTAAGTCGGGTTTGTTCTTGTTGTTCTTGTGTATCATTATTATCACCATCAAGTTGTGGATAGTGTGATGGTTTCATAATAATATGTTTAATTTCGTGATTAACAGAGCGGAATTTGAAAAGTAGTTGATTGCGATAATTATCCATTTTGCGTATGAGTGTGAATATATTAACGTGGTAAATAATAGGAAATATATTCAGGGTTTCGCTAGGAATACTGAACTGTTGACTTTCTTTAATTTCATTGATACGGTTTTCAATTGCGATGATTTTATCATTGTATTGTTTATCCAACATTTTTTTAGACAATGACGAAGGGTGTTGGTGTTGAGAGCCCTGAATGTGAGTGTTAGGTTCTTGGATGGATAACTCAAAATCCATATTATTATTGAAATAAATGGAACTATGCATAAGTTTAACCGATGTTTCAAGACGGTCATATTGTTTAGAAATCTGGAAAAAAGATTCCGACGACGTTTCGTATTTGAAATAGCCCATCATTGACAAAAATAGCAATATAATTGAATTCAATCCAGAGCTCACGTTATTAATCCAATATGTATCATTGAAAAAAGGTGCGAAAATAGTATTGAATGAACTAATAATAATGGTGGGAATCATAAGACAATTCATTTTATGTTTAGACACTGAACTACAATTGGCGAATAAATGTTTTTGTCCTTTAATAAATGTGAGTAAAATATCCAATTTATTGCTCTGGGATTTGTCATAATAATAAAATTTATTAAAGTGTTTTTCAGCATTTTTATCAATATGTTCGTCTTCGCTGCTGTTGTGTCCCTCAAGCATG
>Ga0209632_10002247_pt1 | contig 18611 bp, 19 predicted proteins | sample COG_10_FD_184754 | JGI IMG/M metagenome (GOLD analysis project Ga0209632, IMG submission 184754) | Pelagic Microbial community sample from North Sea - COGITO 998_met_10 (SPAdes) (version 2) | ecosystem: Environmental > Aquatic > Marine > Neritic zone/Coastal water | place: Helgoland, sampling... | reverse complement strand
GCTTCACTCCCTCGGGTGAAGCAGTGGCTTCTTTTCGAGTCGCGAGCACTACTCGGCGGTTCGATCGCAATAACGAGCGGTGGATAGATGGAGATACCCATTACTTCACGGTAAGTTGCTGGCGGCAAATGGCGCACAATGTTGCGTCCAGTCTAATTAAGGGAATGCCGGTGGTTGTGACGGGACGAATGCGAAGTCGGGAGCACGAAAAAGTGTGCGGTGACCACACTCACATCATGCGTTACGTGGACATTGAGGCAATTGCGGTTGGCCCCGATCTTGCTCGCGGCACTTCGGTCTTTACCAAGGTACGTAAAGACTCCGTGGTCGAAAGCGAGCGCCGCATGCTGGCGGATGCGCTTGGGCAAGACACTGTGGACTATCTCGATCAAATCGGAGCCGATGGTGAAGTTGCTGTAGGCATCGACCTCGAAACGGGTGAGATTTCTGGCGTTGGGTGATGCAGCTCGGGCATCGGGGTCGCACTAGGCTCCGATGCCATGGCCGAATTCATTTATACATTGCAGAAAGCTCGTAAAGCCCATGGCGACAAGGTCGTCCTGGATAACGTGACCTTGTCCTTTCTTCCCGGTGCAAAAATTGGTGTGGTTGGCCCCAATGGCGCTGGTAAATCGAGCCTTTTGAAGATCATGGCGGGAATCGATGACGTATCCAATGGAGAAGCAAAACTCCATGACGGATTTACCGTCGGAATCCTCACGCAGGAACCCAATCTCAATGAAAGCAAATCAGTCCTGGAGAACGTTCAAGAGGGTGTCGCCGAAACCAAAGACATGGTTGACCGCTTCAATCAGATTTCGGTAGAACTTGCCGAGCCTGATGCCGATTACGACTCGCTCCTCTCTGAGATGGGTAAGTTACAAGAAGAAATCGACCGCCGAAATGCATGGGATCTCGACAATCAACTCGAGCAGGCGATGGATGCGCTGCGTTGTCCTCCGTCGGATTCGGAGATCCCGTTATTGTCCGGTGGTGAAAAGAGACGGGTCGCCCTATGTAAGTTGCTTTTACAGCAACCCGATCTGCTTTTGCTGGATGAGCCCACCAACCACCTTGATGCTGAGAGCGTTCAGTGGCTCGAACAACACCTTGAAAAATACCCGGGGACCGTTATCGCCATCACCCACGATAGGTACTTCCTGGACAATGTTGCCCAGTGGATTTTGGAACTGGACCGAGGACGTGCCTATCCATATGAAGGCAATTACTCCACTTACCTGGAAACAAAGGCCGCTCGGCTCAAGGTTGAAGGTCAAAAAGATGTCAAGCTGCAGAAACGGCTGACCGATGAACTTGAGTGGGTTCGCTCCAATGCAAAGGCACGCCAGACCAAATCTCGCGCACGCTTGGATCGCTATGAAGAAATGGCAGTTGAGGCTGAGAAGACCCGTAAGTTCGACATGGAAGAAATTCAGATTCCGCCCGGCCCACGGCTCGGAGCAGTTGTTGTTGAATCTAAGGGCTTGATCAAGGGCTTTGATGACCGAATGCTGATTGATAATCTTTCGTTCACGCTGCCGCGCAATGGCATCGTTGGTGTGATTGGCCCCAACGGTGTGGGTAAAACGACCCTTTTCAACATGATTGTTGCGGCAGCCGAAGGTGATACTGCTAACAAAGATGCTTTACCCACTTCGGGTGACCTCAAAGTGGGCGAAACTGTGAAATTGTCTTATGTTGACCAGAGCCGTTCGGGCCTTGATCCAACTAAAAATGTGTGGGAAGTGGTATCCGACGGCCTAGATTGGATCAAGGTGGGTAATGTGGAGATGCCTTCACGCGCCTACGTGTCAGTATTCGGATTCAAGGGGCCAGATCAACAGAAACAAGCAAAAGTACTTTCCGGTGGTGAGCGAAACCGCCTCAACTTGGCACTCACCCTCAAAATGGGGGGAAACTTGATTCTCCTTGACGAGCCGACAAACGACCTTGATGTGGAAACATTGGGATCGCTGGAGAAAGCTCTCCTTGATTTCCCAGGCTGCGCCGTGATCACTTCCCATGACCGTTGGTTCCTCGACCGAATTGCGACCCACATCTTGGCCTACGAGGGTGACTCGCAGTGGTTCTGGTACGAAGGGAACTTCGAAGGGTACGAGAAAAACAAGGTAGAGCGCTTAGGTGAAGAGGCGACCCGACCGACCCGCGCTACCTACCGCAAACTTACGCGCGACTAGTAGAACTAATGAGCGTATTCGTTACACAGGTTTACCGGCGCTTTAGCGACCTTGACCCACTGGGACATGTAAACAATGTCGTCTATCTCGATTACTTGCAGGAAGCTCGGCTGCGTGCCTTAATGCAAATCGACTACACCGACACTTTAAAGTTCAGCCAAGTGATGGCCCATCAGTCAATTGAATTTCGTCGACCGATTCTTTATTCGACCGACCCATTGACCATTAAGGTCACGATTAGTTCAGTCGGTAATACTTCCTATCGAATGAAGTATCGAATTTTTAATGAACTAGGTGAGCTTGCCGCAGAAGCGGAAAGTGTGATGGTGTGCTTTGATAATGACAAGGCAGTTTCCATTCCCGACAAATTACGAAGTGCTTTGCAGAGCATTCTTGAAGTGGAGTAATTCGTGCGAGTAACCCTTGGACCAACGGAGCTACGCTCAATTATTTCTATTCTGGAAAAACAAGTTGAATGGAATCCTAATATTGCGGTCCGGGTGGTCACTTCACCGAATGCGGTAGCTTTCTATTCGGCAATACCTCTCAATTTGCGCGCATTCATCGCGATGCCTGCCAAGATGAGCCCCGGGCAGCCATGCGATCTGATTGTGACTGGACGTGATGTTGTTGCGTTGCTTTCCAACTCACAGGGGGTAATTGAACTTGACTCCCTTGACCAGATCGTTGGTGCTGAAACCGCATCTGTATCAGAATTACCGCCGTCGCAGGGTTGGCAAATCCCAATGCATGCGATGGCGAGTGACATTATTCCAGTAGTAAATCAGGCCATCAACGAATTTGATCGTCGTAGTGTCGGTCTCGGGGAACGAGGCAAGGCCGATCTAGCGGAGGAAATCTGGAATCGCCCGGCTTGGGGAGGGTTGCCGGTAAAGATTCTTTATGCAGCTCAACGGCTAATGCTTATCTGGGATGAACCCGTAAAAATTTCGGCTGCAACGTGTGGTCAGTGGAAGAGACTGAGCACCCCACGGGGTCAAGTTTTTGTGGACTCAACCGTGCCTTCGGCCCGTAGTCGGATGCAATTAGTGAATTAGCCGCGCACCCACACGCTAGTTTCAGGACCGAGTACCAAGTGCTCCCCGTCACCTGAGTCGACAATTGCAACTTCGGGACCTGATGCCACCACAACTTGGGTTCCAAATGAATGTGGGGCGCTCCACATTTCACCGGTCGTATTCATAAGGCAGGTCAATGGGCTCACTGGGTGGAGCCGGCGATAAGCCAAGACTGAATCATTGGGAATTGCGAATTCACCCATGCGCCATTGGAGTTCGCCGTCACCGGTTGCCAGCTCTTCGCGTCTTTTTGCGAGTGCGGCGCGGTAAAAATTCAATGTTGTGTCACCGGACTCCTGTGCCTGAACGCTCAAGTGTTCCCAAGAACTCGGTTGGGGGAGCCACGAATTTTCCCCGGAACTGAATCCGTAGGAAGGAACGTCACCTGACCAGGGGAGGGGCACCCGGCATCCATCGCGGCCAATCTGTTTACCTTCTGTGCGGAACCACACGGGGTCCTGGCGGGCTTCTCCGGGGAGATCAAGGACCTCTGGTAATCCAAGTTCTTCGCCTTGGTACAGGTAAGTGGAACCGGGAAGTCCGAGTGTGAAAAGAGTCGCAGCCCGAGCACGTGCTACACCACGATCAGCGTTGTCCGGGGTTGGCATAACTGTGGGGTGGTCGCTCTGACCAGGTGCCAAGCGGGTGGCGTGGCGCACAATATCGTGATTGGACAAAACCCACGTGGCGGGTGCACCAACTTTTTTGTGGTTGAGCAAGGTGGAATCCACTGATTCTTTGAGCTTGATCGCGTCAAATCCCGCTCGCAAATAATGGAAGTTGAACGACGTGTGCAGTTCGTCGGGACGTTGGTAAAGAGCAAGACGCTCAGGTGATGGAGCGGACGTTTCGCCGCAAAAAACCTTTGGTGGCTGGTAACTATCTGCAATCTTTCGCCAACTTCGATACACCTCGTGTACGCCATCTTGGTCCCAAAATGGACTCAAAATTGGGGCGCCGAGTAGTCCCTTTTCGCGGGCCGCGTCGTAATCAATATCGGGGAAAGTTTGGTCTTTGATCAAGCCGTGGGCGACATCAATCCGAAAACCATCAATCCCTAAATCAAACCAGAATTTCAAAATATCTTCGAACTCAGCGCGGACTTGGGAGTTTTCCCAATTTAGATCAGGTTGAGACGAATCGAAAATATGAAGATACCAGTACTTTGTTGTCACGCCATTGGCCAAAACGAGCGGGGACCACGCATCACCGTGAAAAACGCTCTGCCAGTTGGTTGGCGGGAATTCATGACGTGCGCCTTTTCCTTCTTTAATTACGTAGCGGTCCCATGCGGGTGATCCAGGCTCGGAGTTCAGCACCTCGTGAAACCAGGCATGGGCGCTACTGGTGTGGTTGGGGACTATGTCCATGAAGAGTTTCACACCCTTGGCATGTGCAGCGTGAATCAGGGCTTCGACATCTGCGACGTGGCCTAACCGGGGATCAACGAGTCGGAAATCGGACACATCGTAGCCACCATCAAGTAGCGGTGAATCGTAAAAAGGAGAAATCCAAATAGCGTCGACCCCTAGATTGGCAAGGTAGTCCACCCGGCTGAGGATCCCCGGTATGTCGCCGATTCCGTCTGCGTCACTGTCAGAAAATGAACGTGGATAGACCTGGTAAATGACAGCATCACGCCACCATTCATTCTTTCCGCTTGGCACTTCTAAGCCTCCGTGATAGGAATTGATGCATCATTTTCTGGTGTTTCGTCTGGGACATTTTGCATACCAAATGCGGCCGCCACCAGATACTGCCATAGCTCTGACTCAAGATGGGCATCCATCCCTTGGTCAGCAATCGCGGCTGCCATCAGAGCCAACCAGCGGTCGCGGGCATCACCGTCAATGTGGAATCCCACGTGGCGCATTCGAAGCCGCGGGTGACCGCGCTCTTCACTATAGGTTCCAGGGCCGCCCCAATACTGTTCAAGAAATGAGCGTAAACGCCACTCCGCACCTTCGAAGTCATCAATCGGATACATGGCACTCAGGACTGGGTCTTTAGGGACCCGTTGATAAAAATTATGGACTAGGTCAGTGAAAAATGCATGTCCGCCAAAACGCTCATAGGGGGTCAATTCTGAATTCGTCACTGCGCCCTTCGTTCATCGACTATCTGCATTTGGGTGAGTGGGATGTGCAACCCCGCATTGTCGAGTGCACTCTTGACCCGTTCGCGCAGTAGGCGAGCACCGACGAATTGTTGATCTGGCATCACCTTGGCCATTACCCGGACCACGACTGCATCACCACGCACGTCCTGGAGGCCCGCATACTCGGGTGCGTCCATGAAAACAGTGTCGTAACTGGAATCTAGTGCAATGTGTTGGCCTTCTTCGTTAATCACCTGCCGCACATTGGCTAGATCGGCGTTGTATCTCATGGCAATGTCAACGATTGCGTAGGTCCAGCCTTGACTTTGGTTAGCAATGAAGGGGATAGTTCCATTGCGCACGTACCAGAGAACGCCATAAAAGTCTCGAATTCGGGTGTAGCGCAGTGCAACTTCGTCAACGGTACCAAGGACAACCCCGCAGTCAACAACGTCTCCCACGCCCAATTGATCCTCGAGTGTCATTGAGATTCCGGCCAGGTAATCTGCCACTAAAGTTTGGGCACCAAAACCAAGGACCACGCCAAGTATGCCTGCGCTGGCCAAAAGTGGACCGATGTTGATTCCCACTTCAGCCATAATCATCATGATGGAGATCGTCCAGATACCGATAACAGCGGTGCTGTGACCTAATGTGCCAAGGGCGTTCGCTCGTTGAGAGACCCGGTTTTCCAAGAGCTGGTCGGAGACGTCTTCTGAGTCGGTCGAGTTTCGTAGTTCGGCGGCATTGAGTGTGACAGCCTTGCTTGTGGCCTTAGCCACGACCCTGCGTATCGCCAATGTGGACACTTTTGTAGCGACAAGGGCGACAATGATGATCATCACGATGCGAAGCGGGACAACCCATGGTCCGCTACGAAACGAGTCGACGGCATCCACGAATGAATTCCAATCCATGTAATTCCCCTTAGTGGTCTAGTCCGGTCCAGTGCGACATGAACGCTAACGTATCGGCACTTTCCTCGATCGACTTGTTCAATGACCGGGCACCATGACCCACATTTTCCTCGGTGCGCACCAAAATCGGGCGAACTCCACTCGTGCCGGCCTGAACAGCCGCTGCCATTTTGCGGCCATGCATGGGATCGGTTCGCGTGTCGTTATCGAAAATTGCGAACATGGTGGCCGGGTAATCGGTTCCCGGTGTTACGCGGTGATAGGGGGAGTAGGCGTGTAGCCAGTCAAATTGCTGTGGGTCTGCCGGGTCGCCGTACTCAACTGTCCAGGTCGGCCCCAATTCACTTTCGACGTAGCGGATCATGTCGAGTAGAGGGGCCACGCACACCACTGCATTGAAAAGGTCCGGCCGTTGGGTCATGGCGGCACCGACAAGAAGCCCACCATTTGATCCACCGTAGATCCCCAGCTGCTCACTCGTGGTCCATCCGTGAGTAATGAGGTATTCGGCTGCGGCGTGGAAGTCATCGAAGACGTTTTGCTTATTGGCCAACATTCCAGCGCGATGCCACTCCTCACCTTCTTCACCGCCACCGCGCAAGTTCGCGACCGCCCACACGCCACCAGATTCAACCCAGGCCAGAATTGCGGCGCTGTAGCCGGGCTGCATCGGAATGCCAAATCCACCGTATCCATAAAGAATTGTTGGTCGTGGTTGATCTGAATTTCCGGTTGGTGAGATAACAAACATGCGAACGGTAGTGCCATCAAGTGATGGATAGGTGATGAGTTCTGAGTGCACCGATGGCGCCTGGACGCTGCCTGGGGGAGTCGCATAAAGGATAAGTTTCCTCGACCGCGCATCAAACTCGAAGATCGTAGGAATAGTGGTGTGATCGGTGTACACGATCCAAGTAATGGGACCACCATCAATGTGCTCGATAGGACCGCCGATTGTTCCGGCCCCGGGTAACTCGATGGGATACAAAAATTCCCCACCTGCTGCGGCGTGAACGGCCATCTGGGCCACTCCGTGATTTGTGTGCACGACGAGGAGCTGGTCCTGATCTAGCCCGTCGCCGTCAAGCAAAGTGACCGATTCAAGAACGGCATCTGGCGCCTCGGGGATAAGCGTCTTCCAGGAGGTCGGGTCCCAGGACCCCGGCGTTGTCACTAGCAGCTTCCCTCGGGGGGCGTCCCTGTCGGTAAAAATGTAGGCGCGACCATCACGACCGAAAGTGAGTGAAGTTTGTGCATCTACGTCACCTTGAACGAGTTCGAATGAAGGACTAGAAGGATCACTTACCGTGAGATCGGCAACCCATAAATCATTTCGCGGCTCGGTCCCCTCACTTGATGCAACTTCGAGCCAGCGACCGTCACGGGAAACTGAAACTCCATAGTAGTTAGTTAGGTTCATGCCAGCACCAAAAACAAGTACGTCCGTGTGTGGGTCTGCGCCGATGGTGTGCAAATAGACGCGGCGATGGAAGTGGCTTTCACTTTCAGGAAGAAGATCCGGTGCAATGCGACGAACATAATAAAAAGCTGACCCACCCTTGAGCCAAGCAATTGGTGAATATCGGCATCGATCGATCGGACCTTCAATGATCTTGCCCGTTTCCACGTTCATGACATACACGTCTGATTCTTCATTTCCGCCTTGGGAAATTTGGTAGGCGAGCAGGTCGCCTTCTTTAGATGGCTGCCAGCTATCTAAAGTTGTGTGGCCTTCTGGGTCCAGCACCATGGGATCGATCAGAACCCGGGCGGTGGCCGAATCGGTGTGTGAATCATTTGTGTTACGGACATAGAGGACGGCAAATTGCTGGCCCGGCTCGCGCTTAGTAAAAAAGGTTCGATCACCGCGGATGTACGGCGGTGAAATTGCTCCTGAACCGAGTAACTCGCCCACTCGATCCGAGAAGTGCTCCCGTGCTGACCAGCTTGCCCGCTCAGCATCCATGAGAAGTGCCTGATCTTGTAACCACTGTTGGGTGCGAGCATCCTGTGGATCCTCCAAGTAGCGGTAGGGATCGGGGACGTTGACTCCGTGGTAATCATCGGTGATCCCGCTGTCGGGTAGTTGGGGGTAGTTAAGGCGCGCAATAGTCATGACACCACCGTAAGGGATCGCATCACTCGCGCGCGTTAGACTGGGAGGGTGAGTGGCTTTCAAGTAATAATGGTGTTTTTGGGAATCCCTATCGCCTTGACAGTCTTAGTAGTCCTCGCCATCGCCGCCCCTTCATGGACCCGCAGCAGTAGGGGCAAAGTGACCGACGAATTCGATTCTGCATCCGGTTCCTCTTCGATTTTCATCTCAAGTGATGCTGCGGCGCCAAATCCTTCGATTCTCCCCACCGAGATTTCCGCCCAAGCATCCGTTCTGGTGGGAGGCGGATCACGTGCATCTTGGTAGCACTGCCCACAGGGAGTTGACCCGCTCTGTCAAGCTGGCTCGAGAAATTTCTGGTCTGACATTTGGGGTCTACATCGGGGAGCTTGCCCAATGCCGCGACAGCGCAATCGCCCGCCATGCTGAACTTGCCGCAGCGGAGTCAGCCGTCTTGATTGCCGTCGACCCCGATGCCCGAACAATTGACATTGTGACCGGTAAAGAAGCCCACATTTTCCTTGATGATCGCTCATGCGATTTTGCAACGTTGGCATTTGCCTCCTGTGCAACTGCCGGTGACATCGTTGGTGGGGTGCGTGAGGCACTTATCGTCCTGGCAGAACATGCACGCGCCCCCAAGGTCCACCACCTCGACGAAACGTTCTAAACGAGTCTCCTGCATCTCATTGGCTTTGTTTACATGTCCTTTGCTTGAGCACGCAATGCCCGCTCTGCGCCGTCGCGCCCCTCAGTAACAAGGCGAAGCATCGAAGGCACGGTCTGTGCGTCAAGAAACACATTAGTTTTGGCAATCAACTCGGCTGAAGCGGCATAGACCGGGTACATACCGGCAGTAATGTCCTGAGCCATTTCCATCGTTTGCTCCTCCCACACGCTGGGTAGTTCTTGGAAGTAGCGATCAACGAATGCCTCCATCAGATCGCGGTTATCGGGGTCTTGGAACCCGCCAATCGTTGCTTCAATAATGGTGTTGGGAAGTGCGTTGTTGTGCATGACTGCATCCCAAGCAGCGTCCTTGGCACCCATGGTGGGGCGTGACGCCAGCGCACGGGTTGCCTGGCGTTTCCCTGTCGCAGTGTTATCTAGTTCAAGTTCAGCATCAATTTCTACTTCACCCCGCACCCCAGCGCTCACTAGAGCGTGGAGCAAACTCCAGCGAAGATCAGTGTCAATTTTGAGTCCGCTCCACGTGATAGTGGTATCGAGCAGGCCAGCTACCGTCTCGAGTTGGGAATTTGTTGTCGCATTTCCTACGAATACGCGAGCGAATGCAAGCTGGTGATCACTGCCCGGATCGGCTTGAGCAGCGAGCCCTTCACAGGCTTGGGCGACACGCAAGCGGTAGGCATCGCGGTGCTCGGGTGCCGCAAATTGATCAATTGCCATGGAAAGCTGACGCAAAACACCACTGGTGACACCCACATCTGTTTCACGGTCAATACCGGCAAGAACTAGATCTAAGAACTCGCCGGTACTCACTTCGGCATCGCGAGTCATGTCCCATGCGGCACTCCAAATTACCGCGCGAGCAAGTGAATCCGAAATCGCTCCGAGTTGCGCGGTCGCAGTTTTCCAAGATTTTTTATCGAGGCGCACCTTGGCGAAAGTCAGATCACCGTCGTTGACCAGCAAAAGATCAGGTTGTTGCTTACCGACCAACTCAGCGATTTCCGTGTGAGCGCCAGTGACGTCGACGGCAATGAACTCGCGCCGGATAAGTCCCGCATCTGTGAGGTCATAAAGACCGAGTCCCACACGGTGGGAGCGAAGGGTCGGTGCAACCCCGATTGGTGAGATCGGCGGTTCCTGCTCAATAATTACGTTTTCGTATTTGCCCTCGGAGTTGACTGTGACGATTGGCCTGAGCAGGTTCACTCCACTGGTTTGCAACCATTCGCGGGTCCAGTCAGAAAGATCGCGGCCACTTGTTGCCTCAAGTTCGGTGAGAAGGTCGTTGAGTTGGGTGTTTCCCCAGGCATGCTTGTTGAAGTACACGCCGATGCCAGCCATGAATTCAGGTTCGCCTACCCAGGCCACCAACTGCCGCAGGGCAGATGCTCCCTTTGCATAGGTAATTCCATCAAAGTTCACGCGGACCGCGTCAAGATCAACCATGTCGGCTGCAATCGGATGGGTTGAGGGCAACTGATCCTGACGATAAGCCCACGCTTTGCGCAGGTTCGCAAATGTTGTCCAAGCATCGTTGTAGCGAGTTGCGTGCACATTGGCGTGATGGGCCGCCCACTCGGCAAATGACTCGTTGAGCCACAGGTCATCCCACCACGTCATGGTGACCAAGTTGCCAAACCACATGTGAGCCAACTCATGCAAAATTGTGTTTGCCCGCTGTTCATAGGCGGCAATCGTGACGCGGCTTCGGAAAATTAGGTCTTCAAGGAACGTAACGCATCCGGCGTTTTCCATTGCGCCGGCATTGAACTCCGGCACGAAAAGCTGATCGTATTTGGCAAATGGGTAACCCACCTTGAATTGATCTTCGAAAAAAGTGAACCCTTGCCTTGTGACTTCAAATATTTCATCAGAGTCTAGGAATTGAGAGAGTGATTGCCGGCAGTAGATTCCCAAGGGATAGGTGCCGTATGGTCCGGAATACTCGTCTCGAACTTCGAAATACGGGCCAGCGACAAGTGCCGTGATGTAAGTAGAGATGATCGGGGTTGGCTCGAACTCCCACGTCTTGGTGTCGTTGTCGTGCTCGGTGACCTGTGCCATTGGAGAGTTGCTGATCACCTTCCAGCGTGCAGGTGCTGTGGCCGTCAAAGTGAATGTCGCTTTAAGGTCAGGCTGCTCAAAACAGGCATACATCCGACGCGCATCCGCAGACTCAAATTGGGTGTAAAGGTAGGTCTGGTCGTCTACTGGGTCAATAAATCGATGTAGACCCTCACCGGTGTTCATGTACTTGCCTTGGGCCGTGACAACCACGGTGTTCATTTCTTGTAAATCCGGAAGCAGGATTCGAGCGCCCTGAACGACCTCTGCGATGGAGAGTTCTTTTCCATTGAGAGTCACTGATTCAACGGTCGGGGCAATGAGGTCAATCCAGGTGTGGGCGCCGATTGACGTGCACGCGAATAGTGCGGTGGTGCTGGTAGCAAATGTAGGCCCAGTGGACGTCAGATCCAGAACAACCTCGTAGGAGGTCGACGAAATCACAGCAGAGCGCTCACTTGCCTCCGCGCGGGTGATGTTTTCGGTGTGAGAACTTGATGTGTCGGTGAGTGTCATGTGAGAATCCTTGCACGGAACTGATTAATTCGTAGATCTGGTGGCCTCGCCAAAAATGTGGTTCCATGCGGTCATGAGTTCGCAATTGCGGGAAGGCGAGTCCGCAGTCTGCATTTTTGATGGTGATTGCGGGATTTGCCACTCCTCGGTCCGACTAGCGGGTCGACTTCGTGCTCGCATCGACTTCATCCCGTTTCAGAAATTCGATTTCACAAATGCCCCGATTGGTCTCACCCTGAAGCGCGCTGAGTCCGAAGTGGTGTGTGTCAGTCCTGCTGGACAGGTGTGGGGAGGAGCCGCAGCAGTGGCGCAAATTCTGCGCACAAGCCGAATTGCTCCACTAGGTATGATCTTGGATTCGCGACTGGTTCTTCCAGCGGCTCAGATTGTCTACTCGTGGGTGGCCCGAAATCGAGGCAGATGGGCCCAAGCTTGTGGAGTCGATGAGACTGGCAAATCGAGTACGGAATACTGAACAGTATGAGCGAATCACAAGTAGATGCCAGTGCCCTGCCTTGGCGCGGTTTTGCCAGCGACAACTATGCGGGCGTACACCCGGAAATCCTTGAAGCGCTTACTCGGGTCAATTCTGGACACCAAGTCGCATACGGTGACGACTCGATCACTGCCGAGCTGGATGAACGCATGGCCACCCTCTTTGGCCGACCAGTCGGCATATATCCCGTATTTAATGGCACCGGTGCGAATGTCGTGGCATTGTCTTCGATCATGAATCAATGGGAAGCGGTCGTGTGCACCAGCACGGCGCACATTCATATGGATGAGGGCGGTGCTCCAGAAAAAGTTGCCGGCATCAAACTGTGGACAGTTGCCGACATTAATGGAAAGCTCACACCCAACTTGATTCGCTCGGCTGCCCATGATTTTGGTTTCGTTCACTACGCGCAACCTGGGGCAGTTTCAATTGCGCAATCTACCGAGATGGGAACCGTCTACACGGTGGAGGAAGTCACCGCAATCAGTGAATGCGCCCACGAACTTGGGCTTCGGGTTCACATGGATGGTGCCCGGATTGCTAATGCTGCGGCAGCGCTCGGCGTCCCGGTTGCAGACTTCACAATTAATGCTGGCGTGGACATCCTGTCTTTCGGGGGAACAAAAAACGGAATGCTCATGGGCGAGGTGATTGTTGTTTTCAACCCGGATGTTGTTCATGGAGTCGAATACTTTCGCAAAAGCTACATGCAACTCAACAGCAAGATGCGCTTTGCCTCGGCCCAAATGATTGCTTTACTCAACGAGGACTTGTGGCTCAAGAGCGCAACCCACGCAAACGAGATGGCCCAAAAACTTAAATTCGCAGTGGAGCAAATACCAGGAATTACGATTGAAGTACCCACAGATGCCAATGCTGTTTTTGCTCGCATGCCAGCCGAGGTGGTCGAGCGTTTACAAAGTAAGTGGCGGTTTTATACCTGGGACAGCCCAACATTGGTGCGTTGGATGTGCGCGTGGGATACCCAAGCCTCCGATGTTGAAGCCTTTGCTGCAGACATTGCTACGGAAATGGCGGCCCATTAAATGTTGGTCAATTAGCTGTGCCGGAGGGCCATGTTGTTCACCGCCAGGCGCGGGAATTGAACACACTCTTTGGCGGGCACGTGGTTCACGTCAGCAGTCCTCAAGGTCGATTCGCACAATCCGCATCCGTGATAAACAACACCACTTTTATTGAAGCGCACGCCTTCGGTAAACGTCTGTTTGTCAACTTCGAACACGGAAATGTCATTCATATTCACCTTGGCCTTTACGGCAAGTGGACTTTCCTTGATCGCATTCCAGAGCCCGTCGGATTAATTCGTCTGCAAATTTCAAGCGCGGATGCGTGCGCTCAACTGCGTGGACCAAATGCGTGTGCATTAATTTCGCCCCCTGAAATGAAAATTATGAAGGCGAAAATTGGCCCGGACCCGATTCGTAAAGATGATCCAGGGATTGCCCGCACCAAGGTGTTAGCAAGCGCAACTCCGATCGGGGTGCTGCTGATGGATCAAACGCTTTTTGCTGGGGTGGGAAATATTTACCGGGCGGAGGTTCTCTTTCGAAGTCGCATTGATCCTCAGACTCCTGGCAAAGCGTTAACTCGCCGGCAGTTTGATGCTTTATGGGATGACCTTGTCGAGCTGATGAAAGTTGGGGTCAGGAGCGGTCGAATCGACACGGTTCTGCCCCAACACGAGCCAAAAGCAATGGGGCGCTCGCCGCGTGAAGACCGTCACGGTGGCGAGGTGTACGTGTATCGACGTGCTGGATTGGAATGCTTTATGTGCTCGAGTGAAATTGCCGAGAGCGATTTGCGTGGAAGAAATCTTTTCTGGTGCCCGCAATGTCAGCAGTAGTTAGTGCTGAGAAATCCGTGGGCTCCGAATACCTGGGTGATCAGCCGGGAGGCTGTTCTTAATAATCCTCCATGACCAAAGGATTACGCCCAGCACCATTACATAGAAAAGTGGGCGGACTGCCGCAAGTGCCCATAAGTCTTCGTCTTGTATGAGCGGAACCTGAACCGCTGCCCGCACCACATTGAGGAGTACCCACAGCCAGGAAGCTTTTGCGTATGCCCGAAGCAGGTCAGGGTCCTTGCGCCATTTCATCCCTGTCCCTGTGATTGGCCCGACAATCACGCCGAGAAGTGGCCAGCGAATCAGAATCGAGAAAGCAAAGGCAAGCGCTGATGCAATATTTGCGAGTACGAGTGGCCAGAAATATGCTGCTGCATTTCCGGTGTAGTAGGCGACGGTTGCGGCAAGAACGACCACAAGCAGGGCGCCGACAATTCTCACTGGCTTTTCACGGCGTGTGAGACGCAATCCGGCGAGCACAACACCAATGGTGAGTGCCGAGATGACAGCGGCCGTGAGGTTGCTACCGGTTGCTAAATAGACGACTACAAAAATCACTGGGGGCAGCATGGATTCCACGGCGCCTCGGGGGCCACCAAGGAGCGCAGCGAGTGGATGGCCAAGTTCTGGCTCAGGTGCGGAATCGCTGCTCACCCTCACAATCTACCGGGGTCGTGGAGAGCGGTTTCTGACGCAGTGTCGGTCGTGCCAAGGGGATAGACTGCATAGGTGAGCTCATCGGGGATTCAGGCATTGGCCAGTCAGTGGGCGGCAGATCTGGATAGTTGGGCGCTACCGCAAGAGATCTTGGATCAAGCGCCGGAAGTGCCCTGGAAGCATCCGGTCGCCATGTTTACCGTGGCACCGCCACACACCCCAATTCCTGACTCATTGTCACATCAGCGTGCGCGCGAAGTTCTTGAACCAGGCGGCAGCGTTCTTGACGTTGGCTCAGGCGGTGGTCGCGCCTCAATGGCAATCACGCCACCGGCCGGGACTTTAACAGCAGTGGACCACCAGCAAGAAATGCTTGACGAGTTTCACAAGGCCGCGGAAGCTCGCGGCACAATTGCCCACTCTTATCTGGGTGATTGGCCGCACGTGGCTGCGCTCGTTCCTGAAGCTGATGTTGTGGTGTGCCATCACGTTGCCTACAACGTGGCGGACATCGTTCCGTTCTTGCAGGCTCTCAATGCTCATGCGCGCAAGCGCGTGGTCATGGAGGTTCCCATGAGTCATCCCATGAGTAATTTTAATGATCTGTGGAAGAAATTCTGGAACTTGGACCGTCCCATTTTACCTACGCCTTATCAATTACAAGATATTTGCTTGGCGCTAGGGTTTGGGGCTGTTCTCGATATATGGGAAGATCGCACATGGGGCGCCCGAGTTGACCTCCCTGAAGAAGAGCGCATTCGTCGGGCGCGCGTTCGGTTGTGCCTCACGCAGGATCGCGATGCAGAACTCGCCGCGGCATTGCTAGCTGAAAAAGATGCGAAACCTCGATCTATTGCGACTATATGGTGGGACGTGAAGTAAGTGGAAGCAAATATTGAAGTAACGAGTGGCAATTCACCAGCGCAATACAAGACGACCCCGTGGCTGTTGTTATTTTCGGGAATCATTGGGCTATACGCTGCATTCACGCTGACCCAAGACAAGTTCGCGATCCTGGAGGATCCAAATTTTGTCCCCAGTTGCAGCATCAATCCGGTGCTGTCGTGTGGTGCAGTAATCGTGACGGAGCAAGCTTCTGTATTCGGTTTTCCCAATCCGATTATTGGATTGGTCAGTTACTCGGTTGTGATCACCCTCGCAGTTCTTTTGCTCTCTCGGGTTGTCTTGCCAGCTTGGGTGTGGCTCGGGCTTAACCTCGGCTCACTCGGTGGGCTCGCGTTTGTGGTGTGGTTGGTATTTCAAAGTTTGTACGTGATCGATGCTCTGTGCCCCTTCTGCATGGTGGCTTGGGTGGGAACGATTCTGATCTTCTGGATAAGTACCGCCGAAAATGCCAAGGCCGGAAGATTCACCCGAAGTGGAATTCCAGGATTTCTTTCAGAGATTTTCAGTTCATTGCGCTGGGTATTTATCGGGTCAACTTTTCTCGTGATTCTTATCCTGATCTTTATCAACTGGATGGATTTCTGGCTCGGACGCACCTGATCGGGTATTGACTTTCACCCATTGTGGGTGGTGTTCAACTGCCCAGCTTCGGGTTACCTCACCTGAACGCATGCCCATGCGTGCCTGAGCATCCTTCATGGCCATATAGATGTGTCCGGTGAGGGCAACAACAATCGCAAGGGTCAGCCAATCATGAACAAAGGTGGCGCCGGTGCGAATGTCGTCAGTGAACAGTGAACTGAAAAACATGATCATGCCGGTTGCGAACATGATTAACACTGATCCCAAACTGAATGCCGCATTGAGTTTTTGGCCCGCATTGAATTTTCCATAGACCGAGTCTGGGTGTTCTAGTTCCGGCTCGATGCAGTCGCTATCTTGGCGCTTGAGCCAGGCAAAATCATGTGAGTGAAAGCGATTGAGTTCGCGCATGTTCATCCGAAATACGGGGAAAAAGACGGCAACGAGTAAGGGGATAGGCAGTAGGAATCCGCTGACCGAATGCAAAGTTTTTACGATTTGTCGGTTTCCCACGAGAACACTAATGTCAGGAATGTAGAGAGCGGCTGCTGTGGCAAGCAGGATAAACATCAAAATCGAAATTGATCGGTGCGCAAATCGTTCAATCGGTGTAAACCGTTTCACGTTACGGGCTCGTCGCTGCGGCCGTTTGATTGGCCGACCCAAGCGTCAATGTCGTAGCCACGTTGTTCCCAGTAACCTGGAATAACGGCGTCGACAACATCAATATTTGACAACCATTTAAGGGACTTGTATCCATACATCGGCGCCACCAAGAGTCGCGCTGGACCACCGTGCTCGCGAGAGACTGGCTCCCCGTACATCGAAGTCGCAATTAAGACATCAGGTCGAACGGCTTGCTCCATGGTGAGTGATTCGGTGTACGCGCCGTCAAATGAATCAATGGTTAACGCGATTGCTGTGGGGGATGCCCCAGCGACGGCGAGGAGGTCGCTCATTAACACTCCCGACCAGGGGACATCATCTACTCGCCACCCTGTGACACATTGGAAGTCTTTTGTCATTGACGTTTGGGGGAGTGAGCCAAGGTCAGTGAAGCTCAGATTTAGTGGCGAGTTCACGGCCCCACCCACGGTCAATCGATAGTCCGCCTCGGACATTTCTGGATAGCCATTGGTCACCGTGTAAATGCGAAAACCGCCTGCGGCTGGAATCACCCCACCCAGCCCAGGAACAGTGGCAGCGACGGTGTTATTCACCACCGAATTCAGTTGCCGTCCGAACGCAACTCCAAGAGCGCCGAGCCCCACCATGCCAAGAATCACGCGACGACCCACGGGCGATCCTTTTTCATCCATCATCCTATGAAAACACACATAAATGGTTTTGGCGAGGGATTTGCTCTGGGAAGACGCTCGGGCAGTGACGCCTGCGGGACGGTGGATTAATCCACCACAAACTTTCACCGTTGTTCCGGGTGAAATAGTGCTGCAGACCCAACCAGGAACCAACTTCTGGCAGCGGATTTTTTACGACTTTCACAATGACAATGCTTCAGTGCATCTTTTCGAGTGGGCTGACAACTCTGCAAAGTGGGCGGGCCGGAATTGACAGACCCTTACAAGTGCGAGATTAACCCTCAACCGTTGTGCGTTCCTACTGGTTATTGCGCCCCACATTCACTGCGGTCGTAGATGATGAAGTGACACCGCAGAATCCTTTCAGGATTAAGGGGGCAGGCGACGCTCAAGCCACCGAACGTCCCACCCTGAGCTTGCCCCAAGTCCAAGAGCTCACTCAGGCAATGCCTGAGCACTATCGGACACCGGGGCAGTTCCTGGTGTGGAGTGGAATCCGAATAGGTGAAGCCGCTGCATTTCAGCGCAAAGACTCGCAGCCATTGAGCAATGCCCCCACTTTGGCTGTTTGGGCGCGTATCTTTAAAGTTAAGGGTGTATTCGAATTGGACACCCCGAAAAGCGAAGCGGGAGTGCGCACCATTGCTTTACCCCCTCACCTTGCGCCGATAAGGCGCAAGCATCTAGGTATTTACACAGAAGATGACCCCGACGCGCTTAATATTCACTCCAGGAGCAGGAGATCACGGGCTATCGTATTTGTAGAACAAGACGCCAGGCACTAAAAAAAATAATTTTGGCACGCTCAAAAAATAGTTAAATTAGGTAAAACCAAAACAAAACGGGCAAATGGGTGTAAGACAGAGATAAGTTAAACTAAAGCGGATTGGAATTAAGGTATGAGACGTAAGAATTCTCGCATTGAGTCCCTTTTAGCGGTTGGAGCCGGAGTGGCTCTGCTCGCTGCGCTAGGCGCACCCGTAGCAAGCGCAAACGAACCTCCAGCTCCTCCCGGCGGTGGCGGCGGCGGAGCACCTCCACCTCCTCCCGGCGGCGGCGGCGGCGGAGCACCTCCACCTCCTCCCGGCGGTGGCGGCGGCGGA